>ENA-OPKR01000175-OPKR01000175.1-human-gut-metagenome-genome-assembly--contig:-NODE-175-length-8089-cov-2.138287_pt1 | contig 8089 bp, 3 predicted proteins | sample MGYA00241790_ERZ501707 | MGnify/ENA primary metagenome ERZ501707 (study PRJEB25962, sample SAMEA2042295) | human gut metagenome | biome: human gut; feature: human-associated habitat; material: faeces... | reverse complement strand
ATAGTGGTTCTCACGCATAGCGTGGGCTGCTATTGTTGCATCTATGAGTATGCGCTATCCTAGGGCCTCCGGTATAGAGATGTGGGCATTGTAGTTCACGCTTCTCTGTTTAATAGAAAGACCTAATAGGACTGAAAAGACCAAGAAAGGATTGTATTTTCTTTTCATCCATACATCAAAAAATGACTATGGATCTTGACAGAACCAATCGCCTTTTCTATAAAAATGTCATCATTAACGAAAAGAGAAAGAAGGACTATCAAGAGCTAGATTCGCTCATTCATTCAAATTCATTCTTCAAGACCTATTGGACTTTGGAGCATTGAAGCCTTACAAACAACAAGACGATAGGGTTATCCAAAACCGGACAAGCCTATCGCCTTGTTCATGAGGACTTATATAACCCTTATAGGTCAGCCTTCGCCAATTCGCATTCTACGACTTCAATAGCATAAAGTTGTAGTTCTTTTTCGCCCTCGATTGCATCCAAGATTCTATCTGCCAGCCACAAGATGAGCAATTCTTTCTCATCAACATGAAAGAATTTTGCCAGTTGAAGCACTTGACTTCTCTTTGCGCGCCTGTCACCACGTTCAATCTTGCTGAACATGGGGGTATCTATTTCTAAATATGCAGCCACTTGGCGTTGCAATATTCCTTGTTCGTCTCTAAGAGATCTTATCTTGTTTCCTAATAACATTATGAATTCAATTTTGAGTTAGCCTAAAAGTATTGAAAAAATCATTCAACCACCTTCCACTCGCCTCCATTGCGTGGACCTCCGATTCTAATCAACCGTCCTCTTTGCTTTAATTTCTTGATATGGTAAGCAACTCCATCTTCTGTTATACCACATACGGATGCTATCTCTTTTGCCGTAACCTTAGGATTATTGCTGATTATTTTTAGAATAGTTTCCGTAGTATCGGCAGGAGTTTCCGTAGTTCCATTAATATTTCCCTCCAGTTTTAGGCAAGTTTCTATTCTATCAGGATTACTCTTTTCTTCAACTGTTGGTATGCTCCAACCATTATCCTTCCATCCTTTTGCAATAACATCAGCGCCAGTTCCTCCTTTCTCACCAATTCCCAAGAATACAAACATCTTTTGGATTACAGGGTTTCTGCATACACTATGTCCTCCTTCATAGTATTCTTCCATGCTGATAAGCATTGTACCAGGATTTGACAAAACAATACGGTCGAAGTATCTGTCAATCACAATATTGCCCCTTACCGTATATGCTGCATGAATCAAACTGTTAGCAAAAGCCTCACGCAAAGCTACATGAGCCGTGGTTGTATTATTCCTCATCTGATTGTTGTCAAGACTGAAAGGCACAGGCAAAGCGTGTTGCAATAAAGGTAAGACACGAGTGAAAAACTGATAAAGGTTGGCTTCCCATGTCCCATCGGGATATATACGGTTTGTCCAACGTACCTGAAGGTCGTCACTCAAATGCTCACGATAGTCTGGGAAAAACTCTTGGCAGCACTCTGGGTCGGTAATACTATTGGTCTTGCCAAACATCAGCATGCCAGCAACAGTGAATCCTTCCGTTGATGTGGCTCTATCTTTACGATAGGCACCTATGATTTCCAAAAACTTTTTGTCATCAAGCTCTGTCCAAGGATGGTTTTCATGCTTAATATCGTACGCACGACGATATTGGTGCAGAGTAGGTATGTCAATGTCATCAATGGAATAGCCTCTTAAAATTCGGGAGTCTGCTGACGCCCTCATGTTATTGGCATCCGAGTACATTTGCTTTATTTCATCATCACTGCAGAGATAGTCCCCCTCATCCCTACGCTTATAAGTATGTCCAAATGGGGTAAGTGTAAGGTGGATGGGGCGCAAGTCATATTGTGCACGAGGAATTCTAAAGGCAAGTAGATATTGCCCTCCGTCAGTCTTTATTTCTTCGATGTCACTCTCTACCAACAACGGAATGTTCACACACGACTTATTGTGTGCATCATCCCAAAACTGTTTTCTGTATTTTGCTATAAGTTCTTCAGAAAGACCATCTGGTGTGAACTTATGATTTTTCTCCTTCACTCCCAACACAATCGTTCCACCATTGGTATTGGCCAAGGCTGAAAAAGAGCGCCAGAATTCTGCTTTTGGGAAACCACCAGCAGCAGATTTGTATTCCACTTCGGAGTTCTCCTTCAATTGGAGTTTCAAACGTATTTTTTCTGCTAAATTCATGTCAATTTGATTTTATTATTCGTTTCAGATGGCTCTTATTTCCAATCAAGCATTGGTTGTTCCTTATAATTTAAGATGAGATTAAAGCACTTTTGCAAAGTAATAATACCGATTCCATTACATTCAGACAAAGATGCCATTGAGCTATTATTTATGTCATTTATTATTTTGTCAATCACAACTATTTGATTTGTTCGAATGCCCAAATTCTTCTTATCGTATATGGACATTGACATCCATTTGTCCTTAAATTGCTTGTATAATTCATCGGGAGCTTTTGGGTCGTACTCGTATATTTCTATAGGTATAGAACACTTATCTAGATAAAAATGCATAATATTCAAAACATCAATTTTGTCAAGGCCACCATTATGCGTTCCTAATAAAGGAAAGGCTATCGAAGTTATACCTTTTTCTTGATATGTTTCGACGAACTTTTGAAGACCAGCTTCTAAGTATTCCATCTTGCTCGGATATTTCCAATGGAATTTTGTTGGAAAATTCAGCACCCATTTCGAATCTTCTTGAGGTCGCTTATATAGCCAAAGTTTGCCTATTGTAATCTGTTTGTTTTTACAGAATTCTTTGTATTTCTCATACATCTCTGGGTATCTAAGTCTAAAGCCAAGAGCGACCCCCTTGCCCATTACCCCTACACAATTTATTGTATTAACAATAGTTTGCTTGTCTGACGAGAAAATATTCCCTTTCTTAAATGTTATATTACTCATATATTAAAGATTTCAATTGTTTATAACGACTCCAATAATCAGCAGACATAGCCAATAGTCCGTTTTCTTCATTAAATGTCTTTTTATTATTCTCATATACAAACATGTGTTCCAAGTATCTAAGACCACCCGCATCTTTTGTGTATGAGGCAATATCACATTGATACAAAACCATTTTTAGTTGTAGCAAACATGATGCATCAATTTGAAGTTCTTCAGCATCTTTCTTGATTTCTTCTTGAAGCATATTACAATCATATTTTCCTTGAAAGAATTTGCCCAAATGATCATCCTTCAATAGTGCTTCAACGAGCTTCAACTCATAGTCTGTAAATGGAGACTCTGACCAGAATTCTCTGATCAAAGATTGAGTATATATATGTTGTGTCGCTCTATCTATAGCCTTTCCTATATCATGCATTGCTAGAACTAAACGCATCAAGTCTATATTCATCACTTTAGTGTTCAGTTCAAATGCATACTTTTCAAATTGTCGACAGACAAGTAGTGTATGTTGCTTGACCACGTAATGACGTACCTTCGAATTATACAACTTTTCAAGTTTTGGCATTACGATTTCAATAGCTGTTATGAGTTCTTCTGGATCAAACTCATTGTCATCAAAACTTATACCAAGATATTTCTCTATGTCTTCAGTACATGTGTATCTTGCTTCATGAGCAACAGGTTCATGTTTATACACCAACCATCTTGGAGAGCGAGCAGCAGGACTCATATTGATATAAAAAATTTCAAAAGGAGTATCACCAAGTTCAACAGAAACGGCTTCATACAATTGAATAATATTCTTCTTTTCGGCTTTTATATCTTTGGTGTTGTAAACTTTAACTTTTGTAATATTATTACTTTCTATTTGGAAAATATAATCCCCGTTATATCTTGTATTAATAGAAAGTTTGTTATCATCAATATTAAATAACAGTTGAGAATTTTCATGTTCAAATACATCTTCTGCTTCATAGATAGAGAAAATATGTTCACATACAGGGTCATTCATAAATATTGAACGTAGTATCTCAGTTTCTTCTCTATCATAGCAGATAATCTGATAATTATTTATATCAGAGAAGTCGAACTCATTCTTGACTAAAAACTCCTGCTGCTTTTTATCTCTAACAACCTTGTCATAATTGTTATGGCTATATAAATGCACAGCATCAATATTATATGGGTCATCAATCACTTTATATACATTAGCCCAATTCGTCTGAAGATTACCTGTGCTATAGTAGCATAAATTTGCACGTTTGGACAAGATTTCCTGCAAATCGAATTTCAAGAATACAGGCATCGGACACATTGGCAAGCCATTACCTAATGCGCTCTGATAATATTTCGTATTTCTCTGCTTGCCTAAGCATTCATTATAGAACTGAGTTTGTGTGCCAGTTCTATAGTAAAATCTTGCATAAGGATGCGCTTTTGATGATCGATGAACAACAGAACCTGCAGCATCATATCTCAAAAGCCCCAGCTCATTCGCTCTATTTCGACTTAGTATCTTACGAGTTCGTATTACCTCTATTGCATTAAACATATGAGTAAAATGGTACACGTAAGGTTTTCCATGACTGTTGGACTTTAACTCGTTATAGAATTCCATTAGGTTGAGTTCTTTTTTAAACGAGCTTTCTATACCTGATGCTCTGAATGCTGGATTTTCGGATAATGCCACCCAGTCCCACCGATTTCTGTATTTGTCAACTATTTCTTGAGTAAACTTTATATTGCCAGCTCTTGATATACTTGACCAATCAAGTTTTGTTTCAAACTTTTCAAGGATTTCTGCAGTAATAATGAAATCAGTTCTTCGGCATATAACATCCCAATTAAAGTAATCCTTGAATTTTTCAAGAAGCTCTTCTGTCAATGATAGATTAGGACTATTAGAAACGAAATTCCAGTCAAGATATGATTTGTACCTATCAAGAACTTTTGCGTCAGATATGTTAATGTGAGAGCTGTGAGACAATACCATCCAGTCTAATTTGTCCTTAAAGACAAATATGACATTTGCTGCTAATTGTTCACTATGTGAAATCTTAACCCAATCAAGACTCTTGTCTTTTAGGATATTGAGAACTTCCATTGTTGGATAAAAATCATCACGTTGAGATATAGCTTTCCAATTAAGATCTTTATCTATTACCAAGCGTAACAATTCAGGAGTAAACTTTATATCATTACGTCGTATCAGTTCATTCCAGTCCCATTCTTTTGTCACTAATGCAATCAGGGTATCCGTATTAAGGGCAATTTCTTTTCTCTTTGACAGTATTGCCCAATTCCAGTCTTTGTCCTTGTTTTCCTTAATGAATTCTGCTGTAAAAATACAGTCATTACGAGATGAAAGTGCTGACCATTCCCAAGAAAAATCCTTATGCTCCATTACGAAGTCCGCGGTAAGAGCAAACGACTTGTTTTGCGAAATAGCATTCCAATCCCAAGGGTAGGATAGATGAGTCGAGATATTTTCAATATCCAATTTTACATCTTTTCTCTTAGACAATATTGCAAAATTCAGCCAATCTTCAAACTTTTCGATATGCTTAATGAGATCCTTTGGACGTTTAGAATTATAGCTGAAACATTTGCTGTTTTCAGAAAGGTAGTCCCAGTCCCACTCTTCTGTTCGAATTTTTAGAATATTGTCACACCAGTTAATAGAAGTGAGGGTAGAAAGATACTTAAAATTCCAGTTGTAATATTCATTTTCAAGAATGGAAACAACCAAATCTTCCCAATTATAGAAGTCTTTAGTTATATTTTTGTCCCATCTTAGAATCCTATCAAGAGCTTTTGAAGAAGATAGTGCATCCCAATCTACATATATTCCATGCTCTTGATAATCTTGCAGATATGGTTCTATTTCAAAATCAGCACGGTTATATACGTCATAATAGTTCCAGGAAAATCCAACAGAACTCAAAGACTTGTCGTCCTGTAAAGACATTATATTTTCCGTTGAATAACGTTTTGTAAACAAAGACCATAACTGTGTGTTGTCCTCTATCTGAGATAGGATGACAGCAATCTGTATTTTTATGTTTTTATCGGAAAGATCTTCATCTGTAAGAATGGTTTGCAGAAGGGACTTCCAATCCCAAGAATCATAATATTCAGGGAGGTTCGATATTAAAAAATCGTGTTTTGCACGTAAAGTAATGCATTTCCAGTTCCACCTGTCAACATACAATGACAGATTATCTTGAATCTTTACTATGTCCAGATGTTCTGATAAATAGTCCCAATCAAGTTTGTTCACCCAGCGAATATCACCCAACTGAGTGATATGCATACTATCACAAAAACGTTTTGTCAGGACTTTCCAATCCCATTTTTCATCATCAAAGTTCCTACGAATTATGCCTTCAGAAACTTTTTCTGTTAATAATGACCATAAATTCTTTGCTGATGCAATCGTCTTGAACGATAAATCCATATATAATTGGTCAACAAAATCTTCCCTTAAGTTTGCTATTACTACGTCAAGAGAAAGACACGTCATATGTTTCTTGATAAATTCAATATTGTTTAGAACAATATCTCTGTAAGATAATTGCGACCACGACCATTTGAAATCTACATTAGAATCAATGATATGACAGTCTGTAACTGAAGTAGAAATGTGATTTAGTCCTTTTACACTAAAATTCTTTTCTTTATAATGCTCAAAGACCTCTGAATTCCATACGATATTAGGATTGCATTCAAGACCAATAGCATAATTGGTGCACCTCCAAGTAATGAAGCCCATTTTCTCGTGCCAATCTATCAATTCTATTGACCATTGGTAATCTGCCATATTTGCATTGTAGTTTGTAGAAAGGCGCTCTTTATTTTCAATGACAGCAAAAGCAAATGCACTGGATTCACAGTACAAATGGCACCAATTATTATCTGAGAATGCACGAGGCATAACATCTTCAACATAAATATATTTGCCGAATACAGATATGTTATTAAGGATGAATCCGAGTTCTGCATTTGATGACAAGAATTTCCAATCCCATTTACGATTGGGATAACTACATATTGACTCAGGATGCAGAGATAAATATTTTTCCGTTTGAGAATACATAACAAACGGAATGGTATCAATATGTTGAAGAACAAAATCTTCGTCTAATTTAGACATCAATGTCTCCCAGTCCCAATCTATAGTGTTATTGTGTAGTTCTGGGATAACAATAATTTTCTTAACAAAGTCTATACTACGATTTGCAGACAGAGATTCAAAGTCCCAAGGGTACTTTGTGGCATTATCAATAATAAAGTCATCATCAAATCTTTCCGAAATAATAATCCAGTCTAATGAATCCTCATATTGTTTAAGCTTTGGTTTAAGAGATACTGTCGGACATACTGATGAAATCTTTGACCATTGGGAGCCATTTGCGTCTTTTGCTATGCTGTCAAACAGCCTATTATCATTCCAGTCTAAATTCTCACTATCGAGGAAATCATCTAATGACCATACATCCATATAAGAGCACAGAGACAAGTAAGTCAGTCTCATACCACTTCCTTTAACAAGATATAGGTATTCTCCTAAATGAATTTTATCACGAACATACTGAGAATTACAGCTGTTAAACAACAGGTCGTTAGCTTCCAGGGATACTTCATCTTGATAGAAAACAATTGGGTACTTTAGACCATTATATTCATATAATCTGAAATCCACATATACTTCACCCATTCTAGCATCATTTGAAGCTTCAGCTCTAAAAACTAAAGTTCTATCATCTGACTGCAACAATAGACGTGCCACAAGTCCCTCTGGTGCGCCATACAATTCTTTTTCAATTGTGTTTACATAGAAATTATCATAGGCCAACAATTTGCTTCCGTGGATTTTTGACACTATACCAAGGGAATCTCGGAAAGGGAAATACAAGAACTCATTTTCTGTCTTTTGAGCAAGGTCAAAGCATTCGTTTAATAGCTGTACCCCTGAATAGAATTCGTATTTAACCCCCTTCTTAAGAGCCAATTCTCCTAATGGAGTTACAGAAACTTTATGTTCGACATTATTGATTAATGCGAATTTTTTCAGTTCAGAAAGAATTCCACTAAAGATGGATGCCTCTCCGACATCTTTGTACCTTTTGGGAGTCACG
>ENA-OPKR01000166-OPKR01000166.1-human-gut-metagenome-genome-assembly--contig:-NODE-166-length-8287-cov-3.422619_pt1 | contig 8287 bp, 10 predicted proteins | sample MGYA00241790_ERZ501707 | MGnify/ENA primary metagenome ERZ501707 (study PRJEB25962, sample SAMEA2042295) | human gut metagenome | biome: human gut; feature: human-associated habitat; material: faeces... | reverse complement strand
CCAAAATCTTTAATTTGGCTTCCCAGAGAAGGACGTGATGTATTAGGCCATCCTACAAGCGGAATCTTTATTCACAAGGGTAGAAAAATTGTGATGAAGTAGTTAGGTTTTGTGATAAAATAAAAATAGTTTTGTTGTTTAGATGTCCTTTCACCTTTCATCTATCTTCTTGCATTTCAGATAGATGAAAGGTGAAAGGACTTTTTTGTTTCTTATAGGTGCTCTAGCCAATTCTCGGGAGTGATGATTGTTTTATCCTTCACATCGTATGTGTTTAGGAAGGAAGCAGGAAACTGAGTATTTGCTCTCTTTGGATTCCATTTCATTTCGAAGAGAGTAAACTGTCCGTCGCTTTCCTCGATGTAGTCTATCTCTTGCTGTTGGTTGGTTCGCCAGAAATAGCTGTTTACATATCTTCCTTCATACTGGTTAGCTTTTATTCTTTCGCTGATAACGAAGTTCTCCCACAAGGCACCAACATCTTGTCGAAGGGCCAAAGGCGCAAAGTTTTGCAATATGGCATTTCGGATACCATTGTCGTAAAAGTAAAACTTCTTGGCTCGTTTCAGTTCTGTGCGCAGGTTTCTGCTAAAACCATTTAGCTTGAAGATGATATAGCATTTTTCTAGCAAGTCTACATATTTTTCCACGGTTTTGCTGTCCGTACTTACTGTCTGTGCCAGCTCATTGTATGAAACTTCGCTAGTAACTTGCAGTGCTAAAGCAGTGAGTAGCTTGCTAAGCAATGCAGGTCGGCGTATACTCTCTAAGGTGAGCAAGTCCTTATAGAGATAACTATTGGACAGATTGTACAAGATGTCTTTTGCATCTTTTGTATGATTGATGACATCTGGGTATGAGCCATAGATGAGGCGATTCTCTAGTGTTTGCTTTACTGTAAGTAAGCCTTGAGATTCGAGTAATTCACCAGTGGACAATGGAAAGAGATGATACTCAAACTTTCTGCCGGTCAGTGGCTCATTGAGCTTGTTTTGTAATTCAAATGAGGAAGAGCCTGTTACCAGTAATTGTACTTCAGGGAAGTTGTCGGTAATCAATTTTAGGGTTAGCCCTATGTTTTCTACTCTTTGTGCCTCGTCTATCATGACAATCTTGTGTTTGCCAATGAGCAATTTTAGTTCTTGGCTATTCACCTGGGATAGCATTTCTTTTACTTCTGGCTCATCACAGTTTAATTGCAATATAGGTTCCGTACGTTTTTCAAGTATCATTTTGAAAAGCGTACTTTTTCCTACTTGTCTGGCACCTATTATAATAATAGCTTTACCACCAAACATTCTGGCCTCTATCGTTTCTTGTAGTTTCCTTCTTATCATTTTATTCTTATGTTTAAATCTTTTGCAAAGATTATGCAAATGAGCGCAATGAAAGCTCGCTTTCAAATTGCCGAGTGCAGCTAATCTTATTGAAAGAGGGACGGGGTGATTCGAAAAATTGACGGGGTGATTCGAAAAATCAGTATCCAAAAATACATTTTTTGAGAAATCATTGACTACAAGAAAATAGTCAATGATTTGCCTCATTCCAATCCCTTCATCAAAGAAATGGTGATATAGATGCGTCAGCTGATAAACAACATTAAATGCCGTCGTTGGTATAGCAATATCCCCTGCCCCATCGGGCAGGCTAACAACATTTGAGCATTGCAGATCCGCATTCCTTCGAAACCATTTCTGCAACCTGGCATGATAAAGGATATTATTCATAGAGCAAGGAAAAAATGCAGCTCCACAGGAACACCATCCAAGGAAGTCTCCAGATGCTGCAGTCTGATATCATCCCCCAGTTCAAACTTCTTTGAGGCATACTCCATAATCCTCTCCCTACTGGCATGAATCCAGACATCAATATCTCCAGGAGTGCGTGAATAAGGATTCGGATACATCAAGGTATTCCCCTGCCCTTTCAGAACACAGCACCTCAGCCCATCCTCTCTCAGCATCGAGAAGAGCTTGCTCGCCACAGCATTCACCTTCATGTTCAGCCTGCGAATCTGTTGCGCCTTACCCATCCAGTTCATCAGCAGTTCCCTCCCTATCGAGTTCTGCTTCAACTCCTCAGGATATTCCTTCCCCAATCTCTCAATCCCTTCAAAGCAAAGCCCCAGCAGAGCCTGCTTAGAAGCAAAGGAATACAGCTCCTGCCAGTTCATACCAGCCACCACCCTACTTATATTCCCCTTACAACCAAGGCAATATTTCATGAAAGTAAAAAATCTATTCATTATTATACAAGAAAATGAGAAATTAACTTGCTTATTATATTTGGCAAGCTGCATAACATCAAAAATATCATTATCAATCGATATGTTTCACTACTAATGCACTGATTTCATAGAGTAAATACAGAGGGATCGTAACCAGAAGAAGTGTAAAAATATCAGGGGGTGTTATAATAGCGGATATTATCATAATTATCAAAAAAGAAAGCTTGCGATAACTAGCCAGCATCTGATAATTGATTAGTTTTAATTTTGCCAAGATAAATGCTACTATAGGAAATTGAAAAACAACTCCCATCATAAAGGTAAGCATAAAAAAAGTGTCTATATAAGAATCAACAGTAATTAGACTATTTATCTTAACTCCTAAACTATAAGTTCCAAGAAACTTAACAGCAATTGGAAATATCACAAAATAGCTCATTAAAGCCCCTATCATAAAAAGGACATAAACCGCTGATACTAGTGGAATAGAATACTTCTTTTCATTTTCATTGAGCCCAGGCGAGATAAATTTTAATAATTCATAAAGGATATAAGGTGAAGCTCCCATAAGCCCAATAGCACACGAAGTTTTAATATGGAGCATAAACAAACTTCCCAACTCTGTAGCAATCAGATCTATATGAAATTGCTCAAACCTAAAATCATTCCCCAGAAAATGTAAAACCTTCTCAACAAATTGATAAAGACAAAAATCGCTACTACCAGGAGCTAATAATATTTTAAAGACAAAAGCGTTTAAACAAAAGGCACCACCAGATAAAACAGCGGTTAAACCTATGATACGAAACAACATTTGGCGAAGTACCTCCAGATGCTCACCAAATGGCATAAAATCAGAAGTTTCAGTCTGTTTTCTTTTGTTCTTTTCCATTTTCTTCAGTTAATTCTTTCTTAACTTCATCAATTGGATCAACAACATCTTTCATTCCGTCTTTAAATTCCTTAACCCCTCTACCTAATCCTTTCATGAGTTCAGGCAGTTTTTTACCACCAAAAAGAAGTAAGGCAATAAGTGTAATAAGTAGCAGTTCCGACGTACCTATAAACATTAAGTTTCCAAATAATATTAACATAATCCTTTTATTTTAAGTTTATTAAAAATAGTAACATAACCAACAGAAACATATTCTCCAACCATTTGACTCAGTTGAGATATAGCATCCATTTTAAAACTAATCGTCAGCAATGTCTTACTAAAGTCTATAGCATCAGAAATTGAGTATTTTGAAAAATCAATATCAACGCTTTCAAATTCAACCTTTTGACCTTTATCGATTTCACAACTAGTATGTAGTAACATTTTGTTAATCCACAAACATCGTCCTATAGAATGATAATTGTAAACAATATCATTATTTAAACCACGATTGATCAAACTTACTACATTTTTGTCAAGCAGAAATAGGGAAGGAAATGGACATAAAGATTCATTCATATCCATACCAGCAATATAGAAAGATACATTTTCTTCATTACCTACTAAACGATAGAAAGTATCTTTGAAAAGCATTGCAAAATCTTCCGTTGAATTGAAATCAACAGATAGTAAAGTTGCGAAAACTTGACGTATAAAATAAGAGTAAGGCCTATTTTTTATATAACCACCTCCATGCACACAAATTAAGAATCTATCTTTATAAGAAAAAATAGTTTCTTGCCTTTTGTGAAGAAAACCTTTATCTTTTTCTGAATTTCTGATTTCAGCCAATCCATCTGAAGCCAAAACTATACCTTCTGGAACAAAAACAGCAACAGCTAATCCCATTATAACCCGTATTTTAAATAATTATAATATTTATTGTAATAATTCCTATAATAATTGGAATAATTAGTATAATAAGTTGAATAATTATAGTAATTAGAATAATTGCTGTAGTTATAATAGTTGCTATAGTTATAATAGTTGCTATAGTTATAATAATTGCTGTAGTTATAATAATTGCTATAATTATAATAATTGCTATAATAATTATAATAATTACGATAGTAGTTATAATACTTTGTATAATCACCATGACCATACCCAGAATTATAATAATTATAATACTTATAATAATACTGAGCATCTGCTTCAAACCTAGGAAGCATGGACATTCCAATAACGCCTAAAGTTATTTTACCTAAACGCTTAAGCGCTTCTCTTCTGTTTATATTATCATTGGCCATATCAATATTCAATATAATAAAGAATTAATATAATTAACCATTTCGTTAGAATCATGCATTACAATTCCATCCAGCATCATTTGTTCACCAGCCGTTATAACAAAAGCTTTTGTATCAAAAGCTTCGCAAATATTAGCAATATCACGCTCTGTAGTTATGACAAATTTCACCTTATCAAAAAGACTACACAATTTCAGAACATCTACAACTTGTCGCAAGTCCAATGATCCATGTATACATGGAAGCATATTAGAACCACCAGAGATTGCTTTAACACCTTGCTGTTCAAATATACGTATCACCTGATCTATAAAAATGAAATCTATCCTTAAGTCAGGATGAGGGAACATATATAATAAACAATAGTTCTTATCCCGTGAAAGATACCCAGAAATATCAAATGTTTTTACGAAACCACTATAAGGTTTATATGAATCGAGTTCACCTATATTTAAACAAGCTGCAATACTATCACATTTCTGTTTCCAAGAATCAGAATCTACTTCATTGATAACTATCAGTTCAGAGCCCTTATTTTTATCATAAAAACCAATGTGCACATTATCCATGTTAGAAAAAAAAGGTGACATGCATGAACGGCGAACAATATGATATTCCAGTCCTGAATGAAAAAGGACAGTTGCAAGAGCTAAAGCATCAGCAAGATTATTGCTTTTTAAATAAATCCATTTCATAATCAAAATTGATATTTAGAATCATCAAAAGAAAGTCCTGTTATTGGTTCGAAATAATGTTTCAAGAAATAACGTCTGCTTAAACACCATTCTGTTTTAGACATAACGGAATCCGTAGAATTCCAACCATCTAGAGGACAGCCTCCATGACATAATTTAAAATAAGAGCAACCTTTACAATCATTCTCTAAAAGATACGAAGAGCGCATTTGTAATTCTTTTCGATAAGGTTGTTCAAAAGCTTCAACAATGGACATATTATCAACATTTCCCACCTCAAAAACATCCCAATCAGAGGAACGTCCACAATGAGAATATTCCCCTTCAGGACCTATATAAATATGAGAATAGGCACAGTTTCCACTCTCGCTGCAACATACAGGACCACCATTTGTATAATGGTTTAAATAAGAAAAGAATGGTTCTACATATGGAAATCTATTGCGATGCGGCCACCAGAATTTAAATATTTCTCCAAGGAAATCTGCAAATTCTTTAGCAGTAATTCCCACATGATTCGTATCTTCGTTTTTATATGAGTATACAGGATGCAATTGGAATCCACCTTTTACTTTAAAATTAGAAAGAAGATTAAAAATCTCCAGAGGCTTATCAATCACATTTTTAGTTACAACATAGATAAATCCCCAGGTCATCCCATTTTTCTGCAAAAGTTCTATACCTCTAAAAAACTTTTTGTTATAAGCATCAGAATCACGCATTGGTCCAAATCCACGAATACCTTTATATGGTTCATAACTCGTACCCACACGCGTAATTCCCATCTGTTTTAGAACATCTATCATCTCCTGAGTAATCAGTGTCAGATTTGATTGAATATCATGCTCAATGCGTGACTTTGTAGAAGAGCAGTAAGTTTCCTGAAACTCCAAAACCTTCCGATAAAAATCCACACCTACGATTAATGGTTCACCTCCATGCCAAACAATAGAAAAATACTCATTTGGAAATTTCTCCAAATATTCGTTTATATAAACAAATACTTTTTTCAGGTGATCCATTGAAATCGTTTTAGGCTTCTTTCTTGCAATCACATCACAATAAATACAATTGGAATTACAAGCTTCTGTTTCCTTAAATATTAAAGTTGGCATATAGTTTTGATATTTTCGTGATTTTTGTTCATGTCATTTCGAAGTTCTGCATACTCATAAATTTCACTCATTGTCTTGCTGCAGTTATCCATTTTATCACTCATCTTATGATTACAGATTTTGAAAGCTACACATTTTGCACAATCATCTAATTTCATAAAATGACTATAATATGAATCCAACTTTAATGAAAAGAAATCAGAGTCAGAAAGTTCAGAGGAATCTATATCATCTGGCGATGTCACCTCTATATACTGTAGAGGATCATCAAACAACACCATCCCAAAAGAAGAATTAGCTTCATCAGAAAGATGTCTAAGAATAAATTCAAATGGCTCAACACTAGCATGTGGGACAGGAGACATAAAATAATAAGAAGCAAAATCAAGCAACTTCTCATCATCCATTTTGAAACCCTCTTCAATATTCAAGCCACAATCAACCCCTAGAGATGACATAATCTTCAAATCAGAAAAGACCATATTAGATTTATTACACAAAAAGATCCGTATATTCAAATGACGAATATCATCCACCTTTGTAAAAAACCGAAAATAATCTCCGATATTGTGTGCAACAATTATCAATGGAATCTGTTTCCATTCTTCCTTAAATTCTATATCAGAAACAGACGTATACGGAAGTTTTACAACTATTGCCATAACATCATTAGTGCGACTTGATTCAACATATTGACTTTCAATATTATCCAAAGAATCAACACAAACCACTAATCTCCTGTTTTTTATATTCTTTAATATCGTCTCATCGTATTTTAATATAATCGTTCTCATCTGATACCTCCTTCTTCTTCGTATTTATTCAAAATATGAGCCAGGCATCCTCCTGAACATAGCCTATGTTTAAAATTATCACAAGAATCACATTCGGGATATAATCCCTTTACTTCATTACGAATTTCCTGCATTTTCCCTTCATAATAGTCATGAAGTTCTCGAAACGAATTAAAATCAAAAATTGATTTCTTGTGGAAACCAGATAAAGGGAAACATGACCAACAACTCATATCTGTGCCAATATCTATAGCAGGTCCACATTGAAATGAAATTTGACCTAAAGAATATTTATAAACCCTACCTAATTCTTCATTGTTAAACATACACATAGGAAAACCGCAATCAAAACCAGGTACAATATCCAATGGAGCCATTTTTTCAAAAGAACTTAATAAAGTATCCTTCACATGATGGAAATCTTTTGGATTTATATATAAATTTTTAGCTCCAGGAATAGGATGTGCAAGGCCTAATCTGATATGTCTGTTAAGCCCAAACTCAACTATGTATTCCATAAGAAAATCCATAGAGAAATCCAATCTATAGATATTAAAACTCAAAGAACATTTTTCACCAAAAACCGAGAAAAATCTCTTTACTTTTTCGATTTCGCTTTTTCTCGATAATTTTGGATCATTTACATTACAAACAAATCCTAGTTTTAAATTCGGACCACTTGCAAGAATTTTATTGGCAAAATTATCAAATTTGCCATCAGGCATAATTCCGCTAGTGAAAATAGTAACGAAGAAACCTCTCTTATTTAAATAGATGATAAACTCTGCAATTTGAGGATGCAAAAGTGGTTCACCACCTAATAAAGAGATATGATGTTCTCCAGAACTTTCTAAAAAATCCGCAATGTAAATAAGATTGTCCCAAGACAGATAATCATTAACATCTGCCTCTGACATATATTGTTTAGCAAAACAATACGGACAACTTCTTACACATGTTTCAGTTAAAAGGACATTAGCCATTTTATATTATTTTTATAGCATACTGCATACAAAAAGAAGCAATAATTTCAAATACTGCATTCCATCTATATTACGAGCAAGTATGCAAATTAGTTAATTGAAAAGAGTTATTTTGAATCGTTATATTGTAAAAGAAACACATTAAGATAGCATCATTATCTCATTCGGACCCAGCCTGCACTATAAGGGCTATGGCCCCTCCAATTTGGAGGGCAAAACATTTATCTATCTTTATACATATTATCATAATACTTCTGATACTCCCCAGAAGTAACATGATCCATCC
>ENA-OPKR01000164-OPKR01000164.1-human-gut-metagenome-genome-assembly--contig:-NODE-164-length-8324-cov-4.289757_pt1 | contig 8324 bp, 11 predicted proteins | sample MGYA00241790_ERZ501707 | MGnify/ENA primary metagenome ERZ501707 (study PRJEB25962, sample SAMEA2042295) | human gut metagenome | biome: human gut; feature: human-associated habitat; material: faeces... | reverse complement strand
ATATTGTGCGGGATGGGACCGCCTTACTATAGCTTGCTGAGGTAGGGAATAGCAGTTTATAGTTTACAGTTAATAGTTTATAGTTTACGATTAATTTCGTGGTTATTTGCTGATAACTTGCAGATTTCTTGTTAATTGCTTGGTGGTTTCGAGAAAAAAGCGTAATTTTGGCGACAGAAGTGTTAAATATAGAAGGAATTGATTATGAGAAGTATGAATAAAATGTCGGCGGAGGATATCGCTAAGCTTAAGGCGGTAGCTTTGTATGTCTTAGACAAATGTGGTGAAACGGATTTCATTCATTTGTTTAAGATTATCTATTTTGCGGAAAGGAATCTCTATGCAAAATATGGTCAACATTTAGTTAAGGATACTTTTATCGCCATGGAACACGGACCGGTTCCCTCTCATCTTTATGATGCCTTGAAATTAATGAATGGAAAGGGAAACAATAAGGATGTCAAAGCTATTAGTGATTCTTTGTTACCTGCTGGTGGGGAATGCGCTTGGTTTTTTGTGAAAGCTGGCGAAAAGCCTGACTTGGACGAATTGAGTAAAGCTGAGATAGAAGCGTTGGATGCTGCCATTGATAAATACAAAGATATGGATACCAAGACTTTGTCTGAGCTATCTCATGATTCTGCCTGGCATGAGGCATGGGATAAAAATCATAATGCTGTTATGACCTCTCTGAATATTGCAAAAGCAGGTGATGCTTCTAATGAGTTTTTAGAGTATCTCCAGGAACAGGAATTTATGGATTCTATTTTGGAAGCTTAGGCTATGGTGAACTTCAAAGAATTGCTGGGAAATAATAATCAGCTTCAAAACTTGCTCCTTGATACAGTTGAGGAGGGTGAAGTTTATCGTCTTTGCCTGACAAAAGAAGAAGGTATTATTCCTAAAAATAAAGGAGATGAAGGGAGAAAGAAGTTCTTTGTAGTTGTGGGTAAAGACCAAGAAGGAAATGCAATTGGTTTTGTACTTGTCAACTCAGAAATCAATAAGCACCTTCCTGAAAGTAGAAGGAAATTGCACTATTTATTGAAGGCTTCTGAGTATGAGTTTTTGGGTGACCAAGATAGATTTGTCGATTGCTCTGATTTTAAAAGAATTTCAAAGGAACGATTTGCAGAATTGTTTTCAATAGATAAGATGAAGGGAAAAATTAATAAGAATGATTTGGTAGAAATAAAAAAGGCTATTTGTTCTTATGAGAATGTTTCCATGAAGTTGTTGAAACGTTTTGGATTGATATAACTGGGAAATTTATTGTGATTTTCTTGGTGGTTTCGAGGAAAAAGTGCACTTTTGAGGTTAGATATTAATAAAATGAATTATTATGGCACAGGTAGCAACAATGAATCAAGCTCAATTGCAAATCCTCGATATGCTGTCATTTATCAAGACTCCTGAGGCTTTGCGAGATTTGAATAAGGTAATCTCCGATTATTTTGTTCAGATGGCTGATGCTAAATTAGATAGGATGTGGAATGAAGGAACCCTGAATGAAGAACGTATCGAGAGTTTCCGGCATCTCCATGAACGTACTGCATACAATAAACTTTTGCTTTAATTGAGGCAGATAAAGATGACAATAAGTTTGTAGATTGTGCCATTGCTGCAAATGCAAAGTGTATTGTTACAGAAGACAAGCACTTTAAGGTCCTGGAAAATATTCCTTTTCCTAAAGTGGAGGTTATAGGTATAGAGGATTTTAAATGTTATTTGGATAAGTGGATATAGGTTTATGTACTGGTTTTGGTATATCACCATTACAGCGCAGTGAAATCTGGTAGAACGGACTATGAGAACCTGCTTCCGATGACAATCTGTTTGGATTAATGAAATTTTTAGTGAAAGAAATTTAAAAATGAAATTTGCGGGCTTTGCAAAAAGCCCGCAAATAGGGGCATTGTGACATTTTTGGACGCTTACGATGGCAAGGACGCTGAGCTCCCTCAGCATGCTGCCTAAAGTTAAAGAATAAAAAATCGAAACTTTTTTTAAAAATCCAGGTACAGCTAACCCACTGATAAATAGTGGGCACGCTGTATTGGTGGTTTACAAAATAAGGAAATATGGAAAAAAATGATAAGGAACGACTTGATGTGATATGGAATAAAGGTCAAGTAGTTAAAGGCTACAATGAAAATTGTTATAGAAAGGATGCTTGTGGGGCATGGATGATTAGAGAAAAGTATGGAGATAGAACTTCCCCTTTTGGTTGGGAAATTGATCATATTTATCCTAAGTCAAAATTGTCAGAAAGCATAAGTGATGTTTCCTTGATAGATGATGTGAAAAATCTAAGACCTCTAAATTGGAAAAATAATGAATCTAAAGGTAATGATTATCCTTCTTATCAGGCTAAGATAACTTCTGATGGTAATAAAAATGTAGAAGGTGTATATGAATATACCGTCAATGAAGAAACACAAAAAATAATAGAACAACTTTTTAAAAGTAAGTTATGTTAAGTGATTTGAATACTATAGTACAATTCTTCTCTGCTCTTTATGTGACAATTGCTATAGATAATATGATGTTCAATCGCTTTTGGACTCCGGATGTCTTTGCTGTTGTGGAAAATGCCTTGAAAAAATTTGATTTCGCTTTGAGTACGCCAAAGCAGCAAGAACTTCTAAATGTAATAAAAAATAGGTCTGTTGAGATTGATACAAGCGCAAGAAGAGAAGGGGCTTTTTATCTTATGCTCTGTGTTTCTCTTTTGATATATTTTGCCTTTGAAGGATTGCTGTCAGAGACGAATCAATGTATATGTTGTTTTGTTATATTAATGGATATGGCAATGGTTTTTGGATTATATATTATAGGGGCTTTTGAATGGAAAAGATGGTGGGAAGTCTGGTTTAGGTACATATTTGCAGTGATAGCTGCATTTGTTTGGCTATATTTGACTTCTAACGCTTCTCTGAAAATTTTGAGCATGAAAGACTTTGCTATTTCTAAAAATGTATCTATTACATTCTTGGCAAGAATATTGGTAATTTTGGTGTTTCTTGTTCCCATAGTGATGCGTATTGTTATAAATTGGTTGTATTCGACTGTTTATGTCAAGTACTTGGATGTTCGGTTAACTGAAGAGTATGTTGCTTATCAAAATACGAAGAAAGCAATACGAAGCAAAAATAAGGACTTGTGTGATTTTAGATATGATGGAGTATATAAAGAAGTCTTCTTTTCTGCTGATAAATCACAAGATAATGTTGAGACAGTGCTAGTAAATAAGCTGTTGGATTACCTTTCTTTCGCATGTAAACCTGTTAGAGTATTAGAACTTTTGTGTTATAGATTTTCTGCTGATTATAGAAATAATAACAATAATGTTAGTAAAGGTAATGAGGAAGCTTCTTATGAATTACCAGAATGAGGTATGATATGTTGCATATTTATGTGTCTCGTGATTAGCAAACAGATAACTTCTAATTAATAAAATAATAACTAGATATGAAAATTCCATTTACAGCTTCGGCTAGAACAGCTATGCTCATACATAGGAGCAGAGAACTTTTCTAATCCCGAAGGAGCAATTATCGAATTGGTGAAGAATGCTTATGATGCTGATTCGCCAAGTTGTTACATCCTTTTTGATGGGGAAAATGAGCATTTTTCAGATATCTATATCATAGACTTTGGAGGTGGTATGGATATTCCGACTATTAATGATTGCTTGATGCAGATTGGTACTGACAACAAGCAGCAGAATATAGAAACAGCCAATGGACGTATCAAGTCTGGTGCGAAAGGCATTGGTAGGTTTGCGTTGAATAGGCTTGGAAGTAAAGCTATTATGTACACTCATAAAGACGGACAAGATGCTTTTTCTTGGAAGGTAGGCACACCTTTGTTTGAGTTTTGCCAAACTCGCCATGGTATTGCGACATTGAGTAATAAGACTTATATATTCTTGCCCAACAAGGAAGATGATAAGTATTATTATCTAGAAAAAGAAGACGTGAGCTATCCTATAGAGAAGACTCTCTGTAAAGACATAGTGAATTCTAATAAATTGAATTCAGAAAAGGCTCTTGTTGATCTTGTTCAAAAGGCTATATTTCCTTATGTGATTGACAAGAGTGGTAAGGCTGTTTTGATTAAAGAGGAGGTTATACAAGCAAAATATCCTTGTGCGTATTCATATCTGCAATCTCAAAGGGAAACATTGGATAAACGAGATAAAGGAAAGGTTGGGGATTATCCAGCATGGTATGCTTATGGTCGGACGCAATCGTTGGTAATGCCTGCAATCAAGATGTTTTTCCCGAAAATTGCTAATAAGCCATTAAACTGCGTTATTGTAGAAAATTCAAACTTGCTGTTATACAATGGTATGGCGTTCGTGGGTGATGATATGCGAAAGATGAAGATTTTGCAGAAGGTGTTGGAGTCTGATATTTTTTGGAACTATGTTGTAGCTAACAGTAAGCCTTACACATCAGGATATTATTCGCTGAATGGTTCAAACATCAAAAACTTTGGTGTTCCTAAGTTTACTAAAGCAGAAGAGGAAGAACTTCTTAGATTGGAAGACAAAGGAGCCGTTAATCAATGGCTATCGTCTTTCTATGAGTAAATATAGGGCATATTATTTGAAATATGATGATTTCCAATGTAAATACAAAAGAATTAGTCATTTTATTTGGTGGTTTGATAAAAAAGTCGTAACTTTGGAAATTATTATTTGTAAATAATGACAAGTATGGCAAACGACAATAATAACATACAGATTACTGATGAGTCGCAGATAGTTCTCTATCAGCCAAATGAAAGCATCTCTCTTCAAGTGAAGATTGATGCAAGCCATGATACAGTATGGCTTACTCAGCAGCAAATAGCTGACCTTTTCGGTACAAAACGACCAGCTATAACAAAGCATTTGAGAAATATCTTCAACAGTGGGGAACTTGACCAAAATTCAGTTAGTTCCATTTTGGAACATACTGCGGCTGATGGGAAAACCTATAAAACGCAGTTTTACAATCTTGATGCTATTATTTCTGTTGGCTATCGTGTAAATAGCATCAATGCTACGGCCTTTCGTAGATGGGCAACTCGTGTTCTCAATAATTATTTGTTAAAAGGTTATTCTGTTAACCAGCAACTATTGGCGATGCAGCGACAGTTTGATTCTCGATTGGAAGAGCATAGTCTGCGTATGACACGAATTGAAGACAAACAGGCAGAACAACAGGAGCAGCTTGACTTCTTTATTCGTACATCTACACCTCCTGCAGAAATGGTTTTCTTTGAGGGGGACTTCTATACGGCACGTGTGGCATTGGAAAATTTGGTTAGTTCGGCAAATCATCGTGTAATTGTTATTGATGCTTATGTATCAGCCTTGACTCTTGACTTTCTGAACATTAGAAAATCTGGAGTGGAAGCAATTATCTATACAGTAGGTGTCGGTCAGGGAATGCAACGATTGATGGAGGAGCATGATAGGTTGTTCCCTGATGCTCATATTGATATCAGAAAATGGAGCAAAGAGTCACATAACCGCTGGCTTGTCATTGATGATACGCTTTATCATTGTGGTCATTCGTTAAATGCAAATGGTGGACACAAAATCTCGGCTATAACAAGAATGGGTATATCGCCAGAAGATATTCTTTCTGTTGTTGGCTAAAAAGTATTTTTTCATTTGTATAACAATTAATCTGTCTTGTCCTAGAAAAAGTTGACACAGTATAAATCAACTTAAAAATAATAAATATGGACAAAGACAAAATGGATTTAGCGTTGAGCATAGCTCGCAGTTATTATCAGTATCATGTACCAGTTAGAGAAATTATGGCAAAAATGTCAATTAGCAGTACTTCAGTTTACAGAATTCTTGGTAACTTTGCAACCAATAATCCACAAATCGTAGAAGAAATGAAGCAAAATGCAACACCAGAAAGTCTCTCACAGGAGAACATTGAATTGAAGAAACGCTTGGCAGCTATGGAGCAAGAACTCCATGAGGCAAAGATGGCAGCTGCCGCCTATAACAAGATGATTGATATCGCAGAACGTCTTTATAAGATTCCTGTGCGAAAAAAATCTGGACCCAAACAGTAAAGGAACTTCGTGCAGAGGACAAAAACTATAGTGTTTCTGGCCTCTGTAAACTGTTTGGGTTTACTCGTCAAGCGTATTATCAGCACGAAGACAATATGCTTGCAGTCTTGGCAGAGGAATCGTTTGTAATAGAGTATGTTAAGTCTATTAGAAAGCAAGATCCAGGTATCGGCGGCCGTAAACTCTGGCTGATGTATTGCAAGGAGTTTGGAGAAGAGAACGCCATGGGACATTGCCGTTTCGAGGACATAATATCAAGGTACAAGTTGGGAGTGCGTTCTTCCAACCGAAAACCTCGTACAACGGACTCTCGTCATGGGTTACCCACATACCCCAACAAGATAAAAGAACTGATACCATCATCACCCAATGAAGTTTGGGTGAGCGACATTACATATCAGAAGATTTGGGATGATGCCGAACAAGGCACTTATCATTTCTGCTACATTTCTTTGATTACGGATTATTACACAAAAGAAATCATTGGCTATTCTGTCGGTGAATCCCTCTCCACCAGGTTCCCTTTGAAAGCCCTAAACATGGCCTTAATGCGCATGGAAAGTTATAAGGATATTATTCATCATTCCGATAGAGGTGTACAATATGCTAGTAACGAATACATCAAATTACTAAGAGAATACGGTATCATACCTAGCATGACAGAATGTGGCAATCCGAAGGATAATGCTGTAGCAGAGCGTGTCAATAACACGTTGAAGAACGAGTTATTCATGGGGCTTTCTTTTACTTCTTTACAGGAAGTAGAAGAGGCTTTAGAAAGGGCAGTACACTTTTACAATGAGTTACGCCCTCATGGAAGTATCGGGATGCTAACACCAAAGGAAGCTGCGAAACAAAAGGGAAGTTTAAAGAAAAATTGGACAAGTTATAGGGAAAAGTACATAAAATCCTTGTCAGTTCAGGAAAAATGATTAATTTTGCAGCAAAATTGTAAAAACCGCGATCCACCCCTAGGGGTGGGTCCTTTGTCTACTTCTATTAGGAACTAGAATGAAGTATGTAAATACTAACTAGGAATAAGATAGAAGATTGACAAGTAGAATTAGGAATAGAGAAAATAATTGTCAACTTACAATAGGAATAAGGAACTATGTAGTCAACTAAATATAGGAAACTACACTATGTAGTCAACTAAATATAGGAAACTACACCCTTTTTTCATTTCTTTTTACAGCAAAAAAAGGGACGTTACATATTTATATTTTATTTTTACCAGTAGAAACGCGCGCGATGATATTCTTCTTACATAAAAAAATGTGAATTTGAATCCCTTTGTTATCAACCTACCACATAACGCTTATATGGTAGACCTTTCTATACGAAAAAAAACATTTAATAAATACAATAAATTAAGGGATAAAAGCGAAGCACTTTGTAAAGAAAAGCTAAAAATCATGATACTTCTATGATACTTTAATGACACTTCTCGGCTCTAAAACCGAGAAGTATCATTCTATCATCTAGCTATCTATCAAGTATTTATATCGTTTTTCCAGCAAACGATGAGACTTTGAGACTTTTTTCGAGAAAAAACTTTTTCACGTAAGCGAAAAGACTTATCTTTTAGATGAGCGTGAAGCTGGGTCGTAACAAACTCATAAAGTTTTTTATCGCCTATCATCCAACACTCCTTCCCTATTCCATGAGAAGTTTTCCTCATCAATTATCTGCCAAAGACGACTTACCAAAAACGGATTGATCGGAACGTAGGCCGAACATCACGTTTGAGGAGCAACAACAAGGCCTCTTCACTTTCGAAGGCATTATCCCCAGCAGAGGTGATCAGGCTTTATGCTTTACAAACTATGGAAATGATCTATCAGCTTACGGCGATAGACGCGGCTCACCTTCACATAATCTATCGCATCAAACGGAGGATAGAAATGGCAGACATTATCTACCACCTCTATCAGATAATCCATATTGATGATAAACTTCTGATTGATCTGCACAAACTGATCGCTCAAATCGAGCAGGGCTTCGCTCTTGATATTTCGCTTCAGACGAATGCCCCTCTTGTTCCCGGCAACCACCACCTCCCAACAGCGCTGTTCATGATTATACTGAAAAAGTCCGATGTCGCGCTTGTCTATCAGTTTGAAATCCAAGGTGTTGGTATAAAACAGAAACTTAGAATTCTGCTTGCGGCAATTATTCTCATCCGGATGAAGCACGAAGACGTCTTCATGGGTGAGACGGTGCATGATAGTAGCCAG
>ENA-OPKR01000161-OPKR01000161.1-human-gut-metagenome-genome-assembly--contig:-NODE-161-length-8343-cov-2.288127_pt1 | contig 8343 bp, 6 predicted proteins | sample MGYA00241790_ERZ501707 | MGnify/ENA primary metagenome ERZ501707 (study PRJEB25962, sample SAMEA2042295) | human gut metagenome | biome: human gut; feature: human-associated habitat; material: faeces... | reverse complement strand
CTGCCGATTCCGACTGGGAAGACGACCCTATGCTTGGAATCAACATCTTCAACCAAGGAAAGGACGTGAGGACAGAATACAAGCACCATTTTCCTGTCCGTATAGGTTTCAAGGTGGCATACGCATTCAACGCACGGTTAAGCATAGAAAGTGGATTGACATACACTCGTCTCTCATCTGATATGAAAGACGGAACAGAAGAAAACCATTACACTGGCGAGCAAAAGCTGAACTATGTCGGAATACCTGTCAACGTGAAATATAATGCCTGGTCATATAAACGATTCTATCTATATGGCTAAGCAGGGGTTCTTGTAGAGAAATGCGTATCCGGAAGTATTACGCAGCAATATGTCATCAATAACACGACAAAGAAAACAGAAAAAACAGATATTGATAGTAAACCTTTGCAGATGTCTGTAAATGCCTCTGTTGGTGTACAACTTGACGTACTCAACAATATCGGCATTTATGCGGAACCTGGCATAAGCTATTATTTTGACGACAGCTCTTCGCTCCAGACCATCTACAAGGAAAAACCGCTGAATTTCAATATAACCGTCGGCATGAGATATACCTTAGGTAGATAACACCCTTAGTAGATTTGAAGGATGATAATCCATATATCGAAAAAACGTGAATAGACTTAATTGTCTGTCCACGTTTTTTGATTCCGGTGCACTATTTCTTTTTCAGTACATACAATTTTGCAGTCTCACCTTCAGGTTCTACACCCATAGAATCTGTCATGATGATGCTGTTGGCATTCTTAACCTTATAAAAGATCTGTTCACCCGTTGAAGGACGAACAAGCATAAGGACTTTACCGTCAAGCACTTTAAAAATGCCGCTTGCTTCATCGTGACCATCTTTCTTGTCGATATAGTCCTGCTTCAACAGATAGGTGCTATCAGTATTGATAGTGAGCACTGTCTTTATACCCGGGCAATCTGCTGCCGGGAGAGTTCCCTCATACGTTCCTGCAACAGACGTCAAATCCACATTGTCCTTATTAGAAGCGGTGGTGTCAACTACATTTGCAGAATCATTGTCTGCAGCATTTGGCGTAGTCTTCTTTCCTGTGCAGGAAGCCAGAATTGCCAGAGAACTTATCGCCAAAACAATCAGTTTCGTTTTCATACTTTCCTTTTAAGTTATAATAATCAATTATCTATTGGCGGAACTATCCGCTAAGACGGTGCAAAAGTAAATAAAAAGAATGAAAATGTATAATTATAATTGAAAAAACAACGTAAAAGATACGCAAATTAGCTTATATGTACGACGTACAGATCGTTTTTAAAGTAATAAAAGTTGTTATAAAATGAGCAGTAATTCGTAATTGCGAAGCTATGAGTGTATCTTTGTCAACTAAAAACAATATAAATTGGCAATATGTAATAGTAATATCAAAAGATAATAGCAATATGGAACGCAAAAAACAGACCGGGCATATCTGCCGATGGATGGCTTTAGGCATAATGATAGCCACCATTGTTGTAGGATGTACCATTGGAATCGGCCTATTTGAATGGCGCGACAGAAGTAGTATGGAGAATAGAAATGCAGAACTGCATCTTTGGCGAAAAAGCATGTATGATTTGAACATACATGTCACCAAACTGGCCCTGCTCGGTGAAACGGCTGCCGACTGGGATTCAACAGCAGCGAACGAATACCACAGGCTTAGTGCGGATGTTAGTAGCCGCCTTCAGAATATTGCCGGTCTTTGTACCAATGAAGATATACGTTCGGTTCAGGAATTGTTGAAAGAAAAAGAAAGACTTTTGCTTGCCATGAGAAATGCGATACACGAGTGCAACGATATTCATTCAAGGTTTACAACAGAAGTTCCTAAGATTGTTGAAAAGAGCAAGTTTGAAAGCAGAAGAGTCGTCTCATCAGCGCAGGAAGCGCAGAAGAAAAAGAAAAAAGGCTTTTTCAGTCGTCTGTTCGGTAAGAAGTCCGAGAAGACAGACTCCTCCAAAGTCATGCTGAGACATAGCGAAACGGCAAGGATGTTGACAACGCTGCACAACGACTTGTTGACAAGACACCAGCAGCAGAGCAGCAAGGTAAGTGGCTTACTTGACAGTCTCAGAATCAGAAATGAGGTCATCAATAAGCATTTGCAGAATGTGATAACCGTTGTTGACGCAAAAGTGAATAGTGGTATTGCCAAGCGTGAGCAGCAGATTAAGGATATTGAAAACAGAAATCCTTATTATTATATATGTATGCTCAGCTCACTTATACCAGTGTTTATCATCATGTTCGTTCTTGTAAAGAAATTCGCAGCAAGAATGCGTAAAAGCCAAGCTGACATGGAACTGCTTATTGCGGAATTGCAAGAAGCAAACCGACAGAACCAGGAACTGCTGAGTAGTCGTAGAAAGACGCTTCTGACCATTGTTCATGAATTAAGAAGTCCATTGTCAGCTATATCAAGCGAGTCCGCACAAATGCTTCACGAGAGAGACCATATTTCTTGCGAAAGAATGACAGGCATATATCAGTCCTCCAAGATGATGTCTGAAATGATAGATGGTCTGTTGACATTTTATCGTTTGGACAGCGGAAAGGAAACGCTTTTCAAGAAGCCTGTAAATTTGAAAAGTATTTCAGAAATGCTGCGGTTGGAGTATTCTGCACAAGCTACGCAGGCTGGTCTGACTCTTACGGTGCATGACCATGCGGAAGGAGTAGTGATAGCTGACAAGTTGAAATTATTGAGAATCGGACGAAACCTGCTGTCGAATGCCATCAAATACTCATCGTCAGGAGATGTCTTACTGATAACCGAGTATATCAATGGAATATACACCATGTCTGTACATGACAACGGTACTGGCATGAGTAGAGAACAAACAGCTGAAATCTTCAAGGCATTTCACCGTCTTGGCAATGCTGCGACTAAGGACGGGTTCGGGCTTGGTCTGTCTATCGTTGACAGCATTGTGAAACTGATGAAAGGTACCGTATCCGTAGAGAGTGAAAAAGGAAAAGGCAGCATTTTTACAGTGAAGCTGCCAATGGAAAGAGCAGACTCTCCGCAGAATGTGACAGACTGCTATCAAGGTATCGAGACTGCATCCAATTACAGGATCATAGCCATTGATGACAGCGAGGCACAGCTTGAAATCATACATGAGACTTTTTCTGTTGCCGGAATGTCTTGCGATACCTGCCGGAATGTGAACGATCTGATGCTGAAAATGCGTGAGAATGAATACGACTTGTTAATTACAGACCTGAAGATGCCGGAATACGACGGATATGCTGTTTTGGAACTTTTGAGAGCCTCCAATATCAGAAATTCACGATCCATCCCCGTATTGATACTGACGGCGTCCGACAACATCACCGAAGAGGAATTCATATCGGCAGGATTCTGCGGTTGCGTCTTCAAGCCTGTATCCTTTAAGGAACTCCGTGAGAAGGTTGAAGGATATATAGAAACCGTAACAAAAGAGCATAAGATGGATTTTTCAAGGTTGATGGCATACGGAAATAAGAATAAACTGCTCGAGACAATTGTCGGTGAGACGAAGGAAGAACTTGTAAGCATAAAGGCAACGGCTTCCATAGGAGACAGGGTGAAAATGCAGAATATAGTACATCACCTGTACAGCTCGTGGAGCATTATCTGTGCAGACGGACCGCTGCAGGAACTCAGCAGACTCTTGAAGAATACCTCTGCTACGGATGAAGAAATAAACATGGCAGTTTATGTTTTAATCAGACAGGCAGAGACCATTATCAATGAGGCAACAACACAACTTGAAAATAACGTTTGATATGGCAAAAGATACGATATTAGTGATTGATGACAACAGAACATTCTGCAACTATCTGTGCAGCATCCTTGAATCAAAAGGCTTCCATACCAGGAATGCTTACAGCTTCAAGAATGCCGTTGAACTTGTTCGAAATGCGCATGTAGAAGATGTTGTCTTATGTGATTTGCAGCTTGGAGACAATAAGACGGGTAATGACTTGCTCAAGTGGATGAATGACAATGACATCCGCAATCCGTTTATCATTATGACCCAGTACGACCAGGCTGTCACAGCAGTAGAGGCAATGAAACTTGGGGCGGTGAATTATATCCCGAAGGAGTTGCTGTTCGATAAACTGTATCCACAGATAGAGGAAATAATCCGTCACCGAGAGCTGCGGAAAAAGAATATCGGAAACATACAGGAAAGGAAGAGCAAGGCTTTTCAGGAGGTTTATCACCGTGTATTTCTGTGTGCTCCAATAGACATTTCCGTGCTTATTCTTGGTGCCAATGGAACCGGGAAGGAACATGTTGCACACAGCATCTGGGCAAAGAGCAACCGATCAAATAAGCCATATATCCGTGTGGACTGTGGTATATTGAGCAAGGAACTTGCCGCGTCTGAATTGTTCGGATACAGAAAAGGAGCATTCACGGGTGCTGAATGTGACAAGGACGGATATTTCGGTGCGGCAAGCGGCGGTACACTCTTTCTTGTCAATCGAGGTACAGCAGATGCTTCTGCGTGTCCTGACGATGAAAACATATTCTCCTGTGGGAAGTACGGAAGAAAAGATAGCCGATGTAAGAGTAATAGCCGCCACCAACGAGAATTTGGAGGATGCAATCAAGGAGAAACGTTTCCGCCAAGATCTGTATTATCGTCTTTGTGAGTTTACTATTCAATTGCCAGAACTCGAATCATGTAAGGATGACATTCTCCCATTGGCTTCTGCATTCATGGAAGAAGCCAATGAGCGGATGAACAAGCATGTTACGGCTATAACAGATGAAGCCCAGAAAGTCATGCTGACATATTCATGGCCTGGTAATGTCAGAGAATTGAAACATGTGGTTCAGCAAGCCGTACTGTTATCTGCAAATGATACAATCACAGAAGACACTTTGATGTTGAGCAAAGGATGCAGCCATCCTGCAACTAATTTGAAGGAGAAAAAAGACGGTATAGAGAAGGAGCACTATGAAAAGGTATTGGAGGTGTTCGGAGGCAATGTCACATCTACAGCAAAGTCAATGGGGATAAGCCGTTCTACGATGTACCGGAAGATGAAGAATCATGGCATAAAGCATATAAGAAAGTTAAAGTAGTGACGGATAAGTGTTTCAGAGATGATACTGTTGTTTCATTTTTGAAACACTTTTTCTGTAAGCTTCGCTGCGTAATAAGCTTCTAATCGCGATGTTATATGCTGATAATCATATGGTTACTTAAATTCGTTATTGTTTGAAACTATTCTCTGGCATGGATTTAGTACAAAACTAAGTGTGTACACGCATCATTTAGTGTTGAACCCTTTAATATTTAGCGATATGAAGCATCAGATATTGACAGAAACAAAGTTCTTCAAACTCTTGAATGGTATGGACAATATAGACCCAACCCAATTGCAGGTAGAATACCACATCTTTATCGGTCGTGTGATAGACCTTAGCCGCCAGGCTCATGAGCAGCACGAGGCTATGCACTCTCTCGTATTTGCCGAAACCGAATTGCAGTATCATCCACTGCTGCATTTGGGTACTGAGCATATTCCCTGCATGTATGTGAAGAAAGCCTTGTCGTTTATCCGAAAGATGGTGCAGCATGCCAAGTCGGGGATATCCAATATGCTTTCCGCCCCAGTAGCTACGAATGCCATAGGCAAGGAAAAGTCAAATGAAGTCACCCCAATCCGTTGGACTGGCAAAGCTTCCGACCTTGTTGAACTCATTTATGGTATAGACGAACTGGGCTGTGTCAACGATGGCGAGATACCTTTGAAGGAAGTAGCCGCATATTTCTACAAGATGCTTGGAGTAAATGCAAAGGAGTGCTACCACATCTATGCGGATATGAAGATGCGCAAGAACGAAAGTAGGACTTACTTCCTTGACAGAATGCAGGAAAGAGTAAACCGAAGAATGGAGCAAGATGAAGAAAGAGAGAGGATGAGGAGATGAATTTCTGTTTACGACGACTCAGAAGAACGGCTCTATTTCTCTGTAGTCAGCACTGGACTATAAAACGTCGAATGGCGAAGTCGCGGAATGTGAAACCTTCGATGCCGTCATGGCAATGGCTGGACCTTACTTTTCTTACCCCATTACATCAAGATGGAATATTGAAAGCAAGCTATTGACCGGATATATCGTCTATCCAAAGCTTTCTCTCTCAGGAGGCAATGTCGTTCCCAAGAATTGTGGCGTCTGTTTCGGAAGTGGAATCTCTTTCTCCTACAAAGCTAAGGAAAACTATGGCATCCGTTTCTTCCTTGATTACAATCTCCAGCCTTCTCACAGCAAAAAAACGGTGAATGGATGAATACACTTGCCGTAGGAACAACTTTCGGAGTTAATTTATAGATTTATTGGGGATAAACTGCTTATTTATGCCGACTCTGTACATATAAGCAAATTATATAGTGAAAAAGAATAAAAAGATTTGGTTTTGCCACAAATTTACTGTATTTTTGTGGCAAATAATGAATGGATATGGCAGAGAAGAGTGCTTACAATGAAATAAAAAGGAAAGTAAAATCTTCCAAACGGGGAACGTTGTTCTTTCCAGACTTATTTGCCCATACAGCTTCATCTGATGCTGTAAGATCTGCCTTGGTTCGTCTATGCAAAGGCAGAGACATCATACGGGTAGCCCAAGGAATCTATTGCTATCCAAAAATTGATGAAAAATGTGAAAGTGGATTTATCACGCCATCTGTGGAAGAAATAGCAGAAGGTATTGCAAATCGTGACAAGGTAAGAATAGCCCCGACTGGTGCTTATGCCATGATTCTATTAGGATTATCCTCACAGATGCCATCAGATATTGTCTTTGTTACCGATGGTTCCTCCCGCAAGGTATCATTGTGTAAGGGCAAAAGCATTATGTTCAAGCATACCTCTGAAATGCGGACATTTGCCTATCGTTCAAGACTTATGTTACTTACCGTAATGGCGCTGAGAGAAATCGGTGAAAGAAACGTAACAGAACAACAGATGAACATCATCAAAGGTCATTTGAAAAATGTCCCAACGGGAGATTTTCAAAAAGACATTTTGCTGGCTCCAGCATGGGTTCGTAAAAATTGCAATAAGTATGAATTATCAAGATATAGAAAAACTTGCTTCCTTAAAGGAAAGCAACAATTTGGAGTTTAAGGAATCGACAGGTCAATTAGACCGTTCGATGGAGACTCTATGTGCATTTCTCAACTGTGAAGGTGGTACTATTCTTTATGGTGTAAAGGATAATGGTAAGATTATAGGTCAAGAGGTATCTGACAATACTAAACGCTCTATTGCTGAGGCGGTCAATAGAATTGAGCCTTTTGTAGAGTTGGAAATCTCGTATGTTCCTATTCTTGAGACTGACAAATATGTGATAGCCATTCATGCGGAATGTCAACGATTCATGCGTCCTTTCACTTATAAGGGAAGGGCTTATATGCGCATTGAAAGTACCACAACCTTTATGCCACAGGAACGGTATAACCATCTCTTAATGGAAAGAGGCGGCAAATATGGTTGGGAGGCAATTATCAACTCTGATTTGGAAATAAGCGACTTGGATGAGAATGCCATTCTCGGTGCTGTCCGTGAGGGAATACGAAACGGAAGACTTCCAGAAACAACCATTCGCGAGGAGATACCTGTAATCTTGAAAAAATTCGGTCTGCTCCATGTTGGGAAACTAAACAATGCAGCCGCAGTATTGTTTGGCAAGAATTTGTATGGCTATCCACAATGCCTTGTGCGTATGGCTCGTTTCAGAGGAACAACAAAAGAAGAGTTTATAGACAACCAACGTGCGGAAGGTAACATTTATGAATTGCTTGATGCCGCAATGGCATTTTTCTTTAAGCATCTCTCACTGTCTGGTAAGATAAATGGTCTTTATCGTGATGAAGAGTTGAGCATTCCGTACAAGGCTTTAAGAGAGAGCTGCATCAACTCACTTTGCCATCGCTCGTATCATCAACCGGGGAGTTCTGTAAGCATCGCTATCTACGATGATCGTGTTGAAATAAGAAATACAGGAACTTTTCCTGCCGACTTGCCTATAGAACGTCTTATGCAGGAACATGACTCCAAACCACAGAATCCAATTATCGCCAACGTACTCTATAAGAGCAAGATATTGGAGAGTTGGGGACGTGGAATAGGTACAATGGTCGATGAATGCAAACGTGTAGGCTTGCCTGCGCCAGAATTCAATACTGATGGTAATTTTGTGTGGGTCGTATTCAAATACAACAGGAACAGTGTGGTAGTTACCCCACAGTTACCCCACAGTTACCCCACAGTTACCCCACAGTTAATGAAAGTAATTACTGTAATAAGAG
>ENA-OPKR01000160-OPKR01000160.1-human-gut-metagenome-genome-assembly--contig:-NODE-160-length-8374-cov-1.348960_pt1 | contig 8374 bp, 9 predicted proteins | sample MGYA00241790_ERZ501707 | MGnify/ENA primary metagenome ERZ501707 (study PRJEB25962, sample SAMEA2042295) | human gut metagenome | biome: human gut; feature: human-associated habitat; material: faeces... | reverse complement strand
CCTGAATACAGGTATACCATCCCCTGTAAATATTACCGGCTTATCAATTTCCTGTAATTTCGGAATAAGTTCCATAATATCCATGGCACTGCTGTCAAGATATATTGAAAGGCCATTATTTTCAAAGGAATATATCCCCGTATATACCTGATTGCGTCTGGCATCCATTATAGGACATATCACTTTGTCGGTTCCGTAAAAATTATATGCCATGGCCTCTAATGTAGGCACATTGACAACAGGTACGTTAAGCGCATATGCCAGTCCTTTAGCTGTTGCGGAACCAATTCTTAGTCCTGTAAATGAACCCGGACCTCCTGATGCGGCTATTGCATCAACCTCTGAGACATCCGTATCTGTCATTTTGCAAATCTCATCAATCATAGGCAGTAAAGTCTGTGAATGTGTCACTTTATTGTTAATTGTATATTCTGCTGTAATAATATCATCTGTAAGTATAGCTGTCGAGCATACAAGGGATGATGCTTCAATTGCAAGTATTTTCATATTAAAAATCCTTTGAAACAGTTATTTTTCTATAATCGAAGCCTTTCTCAAGGTCTTTTTCTATGCGGACATATATGGTATTTTCGGGAAAAAGTTCCTTAATCATACTTCCCCATTCAACAAGGCATACGCCCTCCCCGTAAAAATATTCTTCATATCCAAGGTCATCCATATCCCATAGTCCGTCAATTCTGTATACATCAAAATGATAAAGTGGCAGCCTGCCACCATAATATTCCTGAATCAGGGTAAAAGTAGGGCTTGATACGTCGTCTTTAATTCCAAGACCTGCCGCCACACCCTTTGTGAAAACGGTCTTGCCTACGCCAAGATCACCATCCAGGCATAAAACATCCCCTCTCTTAAGATTTTGTCCTATTTTTTTTGCAAATTCAAATGTCATTTGCGATGAAGTTGACTCAAATACCATATTATACATCTCACTTTACATGATTTCTTGTCTGGAGTCCGTCTGATAAAATCTTAACAAGCTTATCATACTGTTCTCCAATCTGGTTTACAGGAAGAACAAACGCCCTTATGCTGGACACATATATAATCACAAGATTTCCGTATCTTACCGCTTTCCATGTCTGGTTCCAGTCTACATGATCTGTTCTTTCACCCTGTGAAATTGTAACACCTTTTCCGTTAATGCAGTAATGTATAGGTTTCTGCATTGTCTCATTTTTCTTAATCTGCGACTTTGACTTAGTCCATAATAAAAACGGATTCATTACTGAAAACAACAGTGCCATACATATTAAGAGAATCGAATTGTTAATCGATATGTCTCCCCATGTATACACAGTGATAAAAATAACGGTGATGCTGAAAACAATCCACAAAATACCTGTGAACTTTCTGTATATATTATTTATTGAAAACTTAAATAAATCTTTGTCAGTAATCTGTATGTCAAAATTTACTTCATTCATTTTATAACGGCCTCCTAAACATACTTTATATAATTATAATCCATTAATAAAAAAAGGTAAACCCCATAAATGAGATTTACCTCTTTGCAAAACGCCTGTTATTTTACAAATGCGTTATAGATTGCCTGTAAAGCTTTTTCAAATTCTTCTTCATGCACACCTATAATTATATTAAGTTCGCTGGAACCCTGATCAATCATTTTAACATTGACATCGGACTTTGCAAGAGCTTCAAATATTCTGAACGCCGTTCCCTTTGCCGACTTCATTGCTCGTCCTACTACTGCTATAAGTGCAAGACCTGCTTCAATTTCGATAGAATCAGGTGATGTATTTCTGTGAATTCCTGCAAGAACTTCCTGTTCTTTTGATTCAAATTCAGACTGCTGTACAATAACGGTCATGGTATCAATTCCTGATGGCATATGTTCAAAGGAAAGTCCGTTCTTTTCAAACTGTTCAAGAACTTTACGTCCAAAGCCGATTTCGGAATTCATCATATCTTTTTCGATATTAACTGCCGAGAAACCTTTCTTACCTGCTATTCCTGTTATGATATGCTCAGGCTTCTTAGATGTACTTTCAACAATCATCGTTCCCGGATCTTCAGGAGCATTGGTATTCTTGATATTGATTGGGATACCTTCTTTTCTTACAGGGAAAATAGCATCTTCATGAAGTACGGTTGCTCCCATATATGAGAGTTCCCTAAGCTCTTTATAAGTAATTGTATTAATCACTGCCGGATTCTTGATAATTCTGGGATCAGCTACAAGGAAACCTGATACGTCTGTCCAGTTTTCGTAAAGGTCTGCCTTAACTGCTGCCGCTACAATTGAACCTGTTATGTCAGAACCTCCTCTTGAGAATGTCTTAATAGTATCATTAGGTGTTGATCCGTAAAATCCGGGAATTACCGCTCTTTCAATATTTTCAAGTCTGTCTCTTACTGCCTGGTTAGTCATTGCTGCATTAAATGACCCGTCTTCGTTAAAAAATACAACTTCTGCCGCATCTATAAATTCATACCCGATATATTTTGCAAGAATAATACCATTTAAGAATTCACCTCTTGAAGCTGCATAGTCGCGTCCTGCACGTCCTTTGAAGCCGGCTTCAATGGCATCATATTCTTTGTCAAGGGAAAGGTCCAATCCTAACTCTCTTATGATTCCGTTATATCTTTCTTTGATTTCATCGAATTTCTTTTCAAATTCCTGTCCGCTTATGGCTGCTTTATAACATGCGTAAAGCATATCTGTCACTTTGACATCCTCTGCGAATCTTTTACCTGGTGCAGATGGTACAACATATCGTCTTGATTCATCTGCGAGTATGATATCAGCTACCTTTTTAAACTGTTCTGCATTTGCAAGGGAACTTCCACCAAATTTAGTTACCTTTATCATTTCTATTTCCTCCGGGATTAATAAACGTTACTGTGATTTATATTACTTTTCAAACAATTTGTCAATGAGCTGATGACCGTTTGCAACATAATTTTTTGATGCTTCTGCTTCAGCTTCATTATAATTCCATGTTCTGTCAAGTTCTTCTGTACTGTCATAGAGAAGGTAAGGAACAGGCTTTGCAACGTGAGTCCTGAGTCTTATAGGAGTAGGATGGTCAGGTGTTACGATAACACGGAATGGCTCACCACTCTTTTTAAGTCCCTCAACAACTGTTTTGATAACACGTCCGTCAAGATTTTCAACTGCTTTTATCTTTCGCTCCACACTGCCCTGATGTCCCATTTCGTCAGGTGCTTCAACATGGATATATGCAAAATCATAACCATCTTCCGTAAGTGCCTTAATTGCTGCATTGGCTTTGCCTTCATAATTGGTATTAAGTGTTCCGTCTGCTCCGGGAACAATGATATTATCCATTCCGGCACCTACCGCTATTCCCTTTAACAAATCAACCGCAGAAATCATTACACCCTTTTTGCCTGTTTTTTCTTCAAAAGATGAAAGTGCAGGTTTGGTCCCTGCTCCCCAGAACCAGCATGAATTGGCTGGGTTAAGTCCTTTTTTTTTTCTTTCTATATTAAGAGGGTGGTTCTTAAGAATCTCGTAACTCTTTTTCATCATTTCCCTCAGGCTTTCCGTCTCAGGAAGATTAGGTCCTACTTTCTGTCCTAATACATCATGTGGCGGTGTGAGCTTAACAACACTTCCGTTATGCCATATTGTGCAATGTCTGTAACTTGTTCCGAGATAGAATTTGAATATATCATTTTCAAGTTCTTTTCTTACCGCTTCAAGTAATATTCCACAGTCTTCTGTTGAAATTTCGCTTGAGCTATGGTCTATAATTGTCTGTTCTTCATATGGAACGCCTTCTTCTTCGGATATTGTTACAATATTGCATCTGAGGGCTATATCTGTATCTGTCATAGGTACACCTATACTTAATGCTTCAAGAGGAGATCTTCCCGAATAATATATCTTTGGGTCATATCCCAATACAGAAAGATTGGCAGTATCGCTTCCGGGTGCCATTCCGTCAGGAACAGTATGTACCATTCCTATTTCTGATTTTTTTGAAAGCATATCAAGAAAAGGTGTATCGGCAGCCTGAAGAATAGTCTTATTACCAAGACTTTCTATAGGTTCATCTGCCATTCCATCACCAAGAATTACTACGTATTTCATATCTTTACCTCTATTTCTCATATCGAATCATTGAGATTATTCCTTCAGTTGATGCAGCGGCATCTGCGTATGCTTTTTCGCTCATCATTCCGGTAATAAATCCAAATTCGCCTTCTGTGATTGATATTGTATCTACAGTTCCGAATTTTTCTTCTATTTCAGGGAGTCTGTCAAGACTGCCTTTAATACGTACAAAGAAATTTGAACATACTTCATCATGTGGTATAAGTTCGAGTTTTTCCTGACTCCATTTTGTCTCAACATTTTCACCAAGATGTCTGACAGCATCAACAACGTCAGATACAACCGCACTTGCAGTAGGGAGTTTGCCTGCGCCTGCTCCGTAAAACATTACGTCTCCAAGGACATTTCCTTTTACAAAAATTGCATTCATAACACCGTTGACTCCTGCAAGAGGATGTTCGTTGCTGATAAGTTTAGGTGATACCATTGCTGAAAATCTGTTGCCTGTCTTTTTTGCAGAGCCGATAAGCTTTATAGTAAGACCCATTTCTTTGGCATACATAAAATCCAGATCTGTTAATTTGGTTATTCCTTCTGTATATATATCTTCATAATCAACCTGTTTGCCACATGCAAGGGATGAAAGAATTGCTATTTTTCTGCATGCATCATAACCCTCAACATCTGCTTCAGGGTTACGTTCGGCATATCCAAGCTTCTGTGCCTCTTTGAGCACTTCTTCATAACTTACGCCTTCTTTATCCATTTTGGTAAGTATAAAATTAGTTGTTCCGTTAAGAATACCTGAAATTTCAAGAATCTCATCTGCCGTTAAGGACTGATTGAGTGGTCTGATAATAGGAATTCCGCCGCCTACAGATGCTTCAAAGAAGAAGTTGACTTTATGTTCTGCTGCAATTGCAAGAAGCTCTGCTCCGTGCTTTGCCACTAACTCCTTGTTAGAGGTACATACACTTTTACCTGCAAGAAGTGCTGACTTTACAAATGAATATGCGGGATTGACTCCTCCCATAACTTCTACAACTACTTTAACGTCCTCGTCTTTTAATATTACGTCATAATCGTGAACAAGGACATTTTCGATATAATCTCCCGGGAACTCTCTTAAATCGAGCACATATTTAAGATTGATGTGTTCTCCGGCCTTGTTATCAATTGATTCCTGATTGGTTCTTAATACTTCAACTACTCCTGAACCAACTGTGCCGTAGCCTAATACTGCGATGTTTACCATTTTTCTTTTTCTCCTGCTTTTATCCTTTTATTAAATTATCAACAACTGAGCTTTCTTCCTCTGTTAGAAGGAATTCAGGTTCAATCATTATAATAAGCCTGCCTTCTGCTTTAGCCACTTTATTAAAGTATCTGACGCCGTCGCCCTTTGCCACATCCGGCATATCAACGATATCTTCATCTTCGATGTGCTTGATGTTCTGTACACCGTCAACTTCTAAAGCAATCTTTCTGTCTTTGTTATTTACTATTATAAGTTCATGCTGACCGTTATCAGTTCCGCCCAACCCAAATTTAGCTTTCAAATCTATTACAGGAATTACTTCTCCGCGGAGATTGATTATCCCTTTTATGTTGCTGGTTAGGTACTCTGACTATCGTCTGTGTCTGTTCGATTGCTCTTACATTTATAATATTGATTCCGTAGAGTTCATCCCCCAGATTAAAAATTATTGGTTGAAATGCTGTCATATAATCACTCCTTTTACTATGTTGTCTTAGGCATTCTGTGTATCCATTTAAGATATTCGCCTAAAAATAAATCTATATTACCATCAAGTACAGCCTGTGCATTGCCTGACTCCGCATTGGTTCTGTGGTCTTTTACAAGGGTGTATGGTTGCAATATGTAACTTCTTATCTGGTTGCCCCAGCCGATTTCTTTGACTTCGCCTCTGATACCTGCCTCTTTTTCGGCGTTTTCCTGTTGTTTTAGCAAATAAAGTTTTGCTTTTAACATCTGCATTGCTTTATCTTTGTTCTGGTGCTGCGACCTTTCATTCTGGCACTGTACCACAATTCCTGTAGGAATGTGGGTGATTCTTATTGCCGATGAAGTCTTGTTAATATGCTGTCCTCCGGCACCACTCGAACGATAAGTATCTATTCTTAAATCATCTTCATTGATATCAACATCAAGATCCTCTTCAATATCCGGCATTACATCACAGGACACAAAAGAAGTCTGTCTCTTTCCATTAGCATTAAAAGGTGATATTCGTACAAGTCTGTGGACTCCTCGCTCAGATTTAAGATAACCATAGGCATTTTCACCATTTATCTGGATTGTAACAGATTTGACACCTGCTTCATCTCCGTCAAGGTAATCCAGTGTCTCAACGGTATATCCTTTGCTCTCTGCCCATCTTGTATACATACGGAGAAGCATTGAAGCCCAATCACAGCTCTCTGTTCCACCTGCTCCCGCGTTAAGTTTAAGAATGGCATTGCAGTTATCATATTCTTCTGATAAAAGAGTACTTATCCTTACTTTTTCAAAAAGATTCTTAAACTCATTAACAAGTTCCTCTATATCAGGAATAATTGATGTGTCATTCTCTTCGTCGGCAATTTCCATAAATGTTCTTGCATCGTCTCTAAGCTTCTCCAACTCATTATAATTGGTAAAAGCATCTTTAAGTGCTTTGAGTTCCTTAAGTTTCTTCTGTGAAGTCTCCGGATCATTCCAAAAGCCCTGGTCTTCCATATGCATTTCTAATTCTTCTATTTTCTTCGCCTTGTTATCAAGATCCAAAGCGCTGCGCAGTTCTTTAAGAGGTTCATCATATGAATTAAGCTCATATCTGAACTGATCTGTTTCTACCATATATTTGCCCTACTTTAATTATAGTTTGTCTAATTCTATTCTATTTTTAAAAATTTTACAATATTTTTTTAAAAAAATATAGCATTTGTCCTGTCAGACAGACAAAAAAAGAGGCTGTACCTCGTACAGCCCTTTCATTATTGTCATTCTGTCTTAAAAACTAGTTAAATAATGAGCCAAGTGCATCAAGCTTATCCTGACAATCATCGCAAATCCAGATCTTTTCACCCATAATCTTCTTTGATTTGCATTTTCCAACTTCTTCACATATATCACACTCTGTCTTCTTAGAGCATCCTGCAAGAAGTGTTGCAAAACTTAATACTACAAGTAATGTTGCAATGATTTTTTTAAATTTCTTCATGTCCTTTTCCTCCTAATATGTACCAATATAGATTATTATATTAAATATTCATTGGTTCTGTCAACATAATCGGAAAAAAGGGAAGGGGCCAGCTACCCCTTCCCGGTAAATCCTGCTATTATGCATTACGTCCACAGCAGTTTTTATATTTTAATCCGCTTCCGCATGGGCATGGATCATTTCTTTGAATTTTCTTTGTCTCTCTTCTGACCGGTGCTTTTGCTACAGAATCGTCTTTGTTAGTTCCGGTAACTTTAGCTACCTGCTCTCTTTCTATCTTCTGTTCAATCTGGACATGAAGAAGAAGTCTTACTGTATCTTCCTCTATCGCCTCTGTCATTTCATTAAACATATCATATCCTGTCATCTTATATTCGATTACAGGATTACGGTTACCAAATGCCTGAAGTCCGATTCCCTGACGTAGCTGGTCCATATCATCGATATGTTCCATCCATTTTCTGTCAATAACCCTGAGAAGGATTACACGTTCTATCTCTCTCATCTGTTCAGGATTAGGGAACTCTGCTTCTTTAGCTTCGTAAAGTTTAACAGCACGTTCTTTTATGTCATGGACAAGTTCTGCTTTTTTCTTGTATTCTGAAGTATCTGTTACAGGTTCAACAGGTATTATAGGAAGAAGTACTTCATTAAGATCCTGAATATCCCATTCTTCAGGTGAAAGTTCATCACTTATACACTTATTGACAATTGATTCCACCCTGTTATTAAGCATATTCATAATAACGCCACGCATACTCTCTCCGTCGAGAACCCTGCGTCTTTCTTCGTAAATAATCTCTCTCTGTTCATTATTAACCTGATCATATTCAAGAAGACTCTTACGGATACCGAAGTTATTACCTTCAATTTTTCTCTGTGCTGTCTCAATGGCTTTTGAAAGCATCTTATGTTCAATCTGCTCATTATCAGGTACTCTTAAGGCATTGAAAATTGTCATAAGCCTGTCAGAACCAAAAAGTCTCATTATATCATCTTCAAGTGATATATAAAATCTTGACTCACCCGGATCACCCTGACGTCCTGAACGTCCACGGAGCTGGTTATCAATACGTCTTGATTC
>ENA-OPKR01000145-OPKR01000145.1-human-gut-metagenome-genome-assembly--contig:-NODE-145-length-8624-cov-1.340880_pt1 | contig 8624 bp, 7 predicted proteins | sample MGYA00241790_ERZ501707 | MGnify/ENA primary metagenome ERZ501707 (study PRJEB25962, sample SAMEA2042295) | human gut metagenome | biome: human gut; feature: human-associated habitat; material: faeces... | reverse complement strand
TTTGCATCCATTAATTTTGCTTTTTCAGTACTAGTACATATAGGTACAATGAAAGCAAACAACACTATTAAAATAATGATTATTGTTGCAACAACAGAAGCTTTATTCTTTCTAAAACGGATTAATGCATCTTTAAAGTAACTAATAGGCTTTGTATCAAATTTTTTATCTGTTAGTTTTTCATTTGTATTAACAAATTCAAATTTTTCTTTTGGAATATCGATATATTTATTGTTATTATTTTCCATATTATCGCTCTCCCATTCTAATTCTTGGATCTATAAATCCATAACTTATATCAACGACAATTCCTGCCAACAATCCTACAAATGTGTAGAAAATACTATCTAGCATAAATACATCATAATCTAATTGTTGAATTGATTTTATATATAGTTCGCCTACACCAGGAATTGCGAAAATTTGCTCAATAATCATAGAGCCACCAAGAATACCTATGAAACTTGAGATAATCATCGGTAAAATTGGTACCATTGCATTTTTTAATGCATGTCTTACTGTTGCTTGTCCTTTTGTTAAACCTTTTGTTCTTGCAAGCAACATATAATCTGATGTTAATGTTTCAGTTAATTCTGCTCTTGTAAAACGACATAAACCTGCAATTTCACCAAATGACAATGATACAATCGCAGGAATCATACTTTTAAACATCGCCCAAGTTAAATACGACCCTCCAGCATCATCTAATGCCAGTATTGTTGGTTTGTCTACAATGTGCCATTTTGAATAAAATAGATATTGCACGATAAAAGCGTAAACATAACTAGGAACTGAAACAAATAAGATAATCAAAACGCTTATTACTTGGTCTTCCCATCTATTCTTTCTAATTGCGGCAATAATTCCCAATAGTATTCCAAGAGGAATAGAAATGATTAAAGAATAAAAATTTACTAAAACTGTCGGTAATAATCGTTTACCCATAACTTCAGTAACTGGCTTCATTCTTTCTAGATACCATGATGTACCAAAGTCCCATTTAGTAATAATATTCTTAAGATATATACCATATTGTACTAACAAAGGTTTATTGTACCCTAACGCTTCCCATCTTGCTTGTATTTGCGCTGATAAATTTTTATCAGTTGGCATTTCTTGAGGTAACATTTTTATTAGTAGGAAACAAATTGTTGTAATTACAAAAAATGTAAAAAGCATTAATACTATTCTTTTTAAAACATATTTTAGCATTTTATCTTCCTTTCATTTTCTCATTAAAAACAATGCAAGAAGGCATACAAGCCTTCATGCATTGCCAAAATTGATTATTTATAGCTTATATTATTGCCATGTTTAGCTACATAGCTTTCCCAAGCAGCATCACTGAATTCATATTTTAACAATCTGAATCCACCAAAGTCATACATAATATTATAATCTTCAGTGTAGTATGCTACTTTGTATGAAAGCAATGAACAAGTTGTTTTTGCAGCAAGAGGAATTCTATAGTATTTACCTAAGAAATCTTCTTCTAACGCAGCTGTAATAGTTAATTTAGTTTTGAAGTCTGCAGATGCGTATTTACCAGTACCAACCATTGAGTTACCCCAATCTTTATAAGTCATTGTTACTTCTTCGCCATTAATAGTTAATGTTAATTTTTCAGTAGCTGGATCCCAACATCCAGTTTCATTTACATCATATTGTTCAGAATCAAAGTATACTTGGAAGTTTCTGAATGGATAGAATGCAGCACCACCCCAAGCACCAAAACCAATAGCATATTCACCAGCAGGAACTGCTTTATATCTATCGTTTAGGTTACCAACAGGTTGTAAAGTAATTTGTCCAAAGCCGCTTCCTTCAAGAGCTTTATTTAAATATTGATTCATTAATGCGATTTGTTTATTATCATCTGATTGAATTGCACCTTTTGCATAAGCAACATTAATAACGATATTTTCACCTTTCTTGTATAATCCATCAGCAACAAGTTGTTCGCAAGCTCTAGCCATTAATGCTTTTGCTTCAGAAATGTTGAAACCAGTTATTGATTTATATGCTTCTTCTAATGTCTTATAAGTCTTACCTTCACCATATTCAACGCCATATAGATTTACGATGGCTTGCATAGCTTGTTCTGTACTACGATATGTTGAAGTTGGATCTTCATAAATATTATAATAATATAAATCATTCATTAATGAATAAGTAGGTTTATAACCAGCGGTTGCTAATACCCAACTTGCTCTATCAATTGCTAAACTAAATGCTTTACGGAAATCAACATTAGATAATACAACACTGTTTTTGTTACCTTTACTGCTGTCCATTGACTTTAAAGCTTCAAGATTAGTATTGAAGAAGAAACTCATTGTGTAAGTTTCATCAACACGATAAAGTTTTTCACTTAATGTGTAATCAGATAATTCTGAAGATGATGGAGCCCATTCATCAAGAGCACCACTCAAGAATGCTTGTCTTGCTGCTTCATCTGACATTACGTCAATAACAACTTTTGTAGTCATGTATTGTTGTACATGCTCGCCATCAACTAAGAAATTAGTTTCAGAATATAAAGTTCCATCTTCTTTTTTAGTATAACCATACCAATTTTCATTTTGTACGAAAACAATTTGTTTACCTTCTTGTAATACAGAAAGTCTGTATGGGCCATATGACATAGTAGTATCTAGTGAAGTACCATAATTAGTAGTTAATAATTCGCCAGTTGTATCAAAGCCTTTTTCATAATATGGTCCATAAACTAGCCATGTAACTGTTAATGAAGTCAAGAAGTAATCACGAGCTTCATAAGTTGATAATACATAACGGATAGTATAATCATCTACTTTGTATAGACCAACAGTATCCCATTCTACTTTTTTACCTTTTCCACTAATGAATACCATAAATTCATTCCAAGCTAGGGGATTAGTATCACCGCAATTTAAAGCAACAGCCTTTAAGTCTGCAAATAATTCTGCAGTTACAGGGATATATCCATATGCATTTGCTTGACTTGCATACTTTTCATATACATCTGTATAGTAAGAAACTTCGCCAGTTTCTTCATCTACTACTTTTTGAAGCCATTTAGGAAGACTTTCGCCAAATTGTGAAACATCACCAGTAAATAGCACTTTGAATAAATTCGCATAACCACCGCCGTATAAATCTTTAACTGTATCACCGCCAAAGAATACAACAGCATTATCAAAACTTGTATAAAGAACATATTCTTGACCATCTGCTTTAAATACAAGGTAACCATCTGCATTAGCAACAGGATCTTCTTTTAAGTATTCTGGAACTTTATCTTTTAAATCAGTATAGATTGGAGATTCTGAATTGTAATATCCAAGAGCACCAGCTAAAGCACTTTCACCATTTACGTATAGGTTAGCACGATAGTTTTTCATCTTAGAATTTAATAACATTTGCATAGAGTAGATATAGTCATCAGCAGTGATGGCATCACCATTTTCCCATTTTGCTTTTGGATTTAATACTATTTCATATACATATCCATCAGTAACTTCTTCTAAAGTTTTTCCTTCTGGTAATTGTGAACCATATTTAGTCAAATCAGATTGATGAGATGCAGTAACATCTTTTACATCTGTTGCCATTTCATATACCCATTGGTATTCACCTTTTTTGCTATCTTTGATAGAAAGGTCAACAAATCCTTTTGACAAGTAAGAAAGAATGCCTTGGTCAGCATTAGTTTCCCAAGTATGAGGATTCCAGTTATTTCCTAAAGCACTTGAATATCCTCTATAAGTGTAAGTTGGAGCCACAGTTGAAGGTCCAGGTTTTTCAGCACACTTATCGCAAGAAGCAAGTCCTAAAGCAATAACAGCGACAAAAATCAATGATAATAACTTTTTAACTTTCATATTTTTTTCTCCTTTAATAATTTTTTATAGATATTACATCTATTTTCATAAAAGCAATTTCATATACCTTCCAAAATTGTTTTATGCTACCATTATATAACATTATTTATTTAATGTCAATGTTTTTTGGTTTTTTGTTTGATGTAAACGCTTACTTTGACATTTTTTTAATTTTTTCTTTTTTTACTTTATGTAGATTATACCTGCATTTTTTCCAAAAAGCACCTATTTTTGCTATGCTATTTTTTTAGAAAAATCATATATTTTGACTTTTTGTCAAAACTAAAGTATAATATTATGCGTAAAACAAATGATGCGGAAAAGAGTATTTTGTGATCTTTGTCCAGTGAGTAATGTAAGTGAGAAATTACCTAAGTAGCAATTGAAATGGGTCCGTTGATGTAGAATGAGGAAATGCATTCTCGCAGAAAACTGCGTTATCAAAATTGAGGATATAGGCTATACTATATTAAATAAAGGTGGTACCACGAATATTTCGTCCTTTAATTAGGGGGATTTTTTATTTTTTAGGAGGAATTTATGAAAACTTTAGTATCGGGCATTCAGCCATCGGGTAGATTAACCCTTGGAAATTATTTAGGCGCTATTAAGAATTTTGTTGCCTTACAAGATGAAGGAGAATTTGAAGAATTCTTTGTATTTATTGCGGATTTACATGCAATTACTGTACCAAAAGATCCAACAATGTTGAGACAAAGCATTAAAAAGCTTGCAGCATTATATCTTGCATGTGGTTTAAATCCTGAAAAAATAACATTATTTATTCAATCAGAAGTTCATGAACACGCCGAAATTGGCTATTTATTACAAACAATTACTTATATTGGTGAACTAGAAAGAATGACACAATATAAGGATAAAAAAGCTAAACAAGTCGAAGGAGTTTCAAGTGCTTTATTAACATACCCTGTGTTGATGGCAGGCGATATTCTTTTATATAATGCAAATGGTGTTCCCGTTGGTCAAGACCAAAAACAACATTTAGAATTAACTAGAACTCTTGCGGAAAGATTTAACTCTAAATATAGCGAAACATTCAACATCCCAGATGCACTAATTGTAAAAGAGGGTGCAAAAATAATGTCACTTCAAGACCCAACAAAGAAAATGTCTAAATCTGATCCGCTAGAAAAAGCTTCAATTTATTTAGATGATTCTGAGGCCATAATTCGCAAAAAAATTGCAAGTGCGGTAACTGACAGTGATGGAATTATTAAATACGATGAAGTAAATAAACCTGGTATTTCTAATTTATTAAACATCTTATCATGTTGTACTAACAAATCAATTTCAGATTTAGAGGCTGAATTTGAAGGAGTTGGCTATGGAGAATTCAAAAAAGCTGTTGCTGATGCAATTATTACCTTATTAATGCCAATTCAAGATAAATACGAAAAAATATTAGCTGATAAAGACTACCTAAATAAAGTATTAGATGATGGTGCCCAAAAAGCAAGTTATTTTGCTAGAAAGACGCTTTCTAAAGTAAAAAGAAAAATGGGTGTAGGTAGATAAAAAAATAACCGTTTTAAACGGTTATTTTTTTATCCAATTGTTATTTTAATTTTAACTAAATTATTATTAATAAAATTAGTAATCCATTCATCAGATATAGTTAAAGTGGTACTGAAATAAATTTTTCCAATTAATTCGGTATCTGAATACATTAACACTAAATCAGTAAAAATATTTTTAGAATTTTCATATTTATAAAATTCATATCTTATATTGCTAATTTCTTTAATAGTTCCATACAATTTGCACAAAAATGACATTGATATAACAATTCCATCATCTTTATTTTCATTTGGTCCTAAGTTTTCATCATAGAACGAAAAAGATGATTGTATTTCTGGAACTAAAATTTCTTCATTTAAATCACATGTATAACCTAGTTCATTGTTGTAGACTTTGGTAAAACTATTTTTTGAAATTACTGGTATGCAATATTCCCTAGTGTATTGTTTGCCAGTTTTATTAAAATTCTTTAGTTCAACTATATCTAAAAGATTTGTTAGTTTTTCACTATAGCCAAAAACATCGACATTTTCTTTTATTGTTGATTTCTGTGATAATTTTTCTACTGTTACATATTCTTGTTTTTCTTTGCATGTTGTACATTCTTGATGCTTTTTACCATTTGTGTTGTAAGTTGGATTTTCATCAATTATCCATTCGTAAGAATGAGTATGTTTAGAACATCCGCTTACCGTTATAAGGCAAAGCAAAAGCCCCAGTGTTAAAAATAATTTTACTCTATTTTTTTGCATTATATTTTACCTCCATTAATATTTTTGCAAAAGAGTTATTATTACATTCTTTATTATTAAGTATAAAAAATCTTTCTTTAGAACTTTTTCCAAAGAAAGATTTATTGTATCATTTTTATACTTTACGCATTTCCTTGGTAACTTTTAATTACAAGGTGTAATAATATACCCCGATGTCATTATATACCATTTTATAATATGTGTAAAGTTATTCATTAATTATTTTTTGTTTTACAAAATTTTTTTACTGTCTCATTAACAATCTTTCGATATTCTACTTTTGTGTAACAATGTTCTGATCCTTCAACAATAACATATTGGCAGTTTTCATATAATTCAGCATATTTTTTACTGTATTCTGGGAAAACTGATTTATCATTTGATCCTTGCATTATTAATACGGGCTTTTTAAATTTTTCAATACCTTTATACATATCAAAATTATTGAAAGCATTCTTTATAGCTATATTCATATAATATCCGCCCATATCAATGTTGCCATTTTCATCAATCTCATGACTTGCAAAATATCTATCAATTATTTGTGGCATATTGCCTGCAGGAGATAATAGCACTAATTTTTCGATTAAATCTTGTACTTCAAGTGATACTCTACTTGCGACTGCTCCACCCATTGAAAAGCCTAGAAGAATAATTGGTTTTTTATTATTAAGTTCATATGCTTCTTTAACAATTGCAATTCCATCTTCAATTTCAGTAAAGAAAGTATAATCACTAAATTTGCCATCACTTTCACCGCTACCCATAAAGTCATATCTAAGAGTCGCAAAATTACTTGCAACAAGGGTTTCAGTTAATTGTTTAAATAAATAACCATTTTCGTTTTTATGACCAGTAAAACCATGAAACATTACGACAATGTTGTCGTAACTATCATCTGGTTTAGAAAATAGTCCTCTTAATATATAATTTTTTACTTTTAAAGACTTTTGTATTATTTGCATTTTTTGATTCCTTCTTCATTTAAATTAGAAATTGCTTCACGAATATTTCCATTATTTTCTTCTAAAATCTTTTGTATTTCATTTGGATTTTCAATTTTTGTTAAGTAAGATAATAATACTCCTTTTACAGATTTAAACTTTTCTAATTGTTGTTTTGCAATTTCATTACTATAACCTGTAATTTCTTTAATAATTGAAAGCATTCTTGAAACCAATTTTTCATTTGTTGCCTTTAAATCAATCATTAAATTTTCATAAACCTTACCCATTTTAATCATCGCACAAGTAGAAATCATATTGCATATCATTTTTTGAGCAGTGCCTGATTTCATTCTAGTTGAACCAGTAATTGGTTCAGGACCAGTAATTGCTTCTACGGGATATTCAACCAAATCAGCTAGCAGCAGATGTAGTAATACAGCCAGTTATTGCCCCAATTTCTTTAGCATATTCAATTCCACCAATCACATATGGAGTTCTTCCACTAGCGGCAATTCCTACAACGATATCTTTATTAGATAAATTTATTTTCTTTAAATCTTCTATTGCCAATTCTTTTGAATCTTCAGCACCTTCTACTGCATTTACAAGCGCTTCGTTTCCTCCAGCAATTAATCCAATGACCATATTATTGTCAACACCATATGTAGGTGGGCATTCTGAAGCATCTAAAACTCCCAATCTTCCTGAAGTTCCTGCCCCTATATATATTAATCTACCATTATTTCTAAATGTTTCATATACTTCATCAACAAGAAGAGCTATTTGTCCTAGGGCTTTTTCTACCGCAAAAGCTACAGTTTTATCCTCGTTGTTGATTGCCTTCAACATTTCAATGGTTGACATTTGGTCAATATTCATTGTGTTTTTATTTCTACTTTCGGTAGAAATTTTTTTTAAATCTACTTGCATATTATTCCTCACATGGTGGAAATGTAATAGTTCCTAGCACAACGTTTTTCTTAGCGCCTGTAACACTTCTTACATTAGATGGTTTATGTAACATTGTCATATGGCCTAATATTGCAAAGCCAAACGCCTCAAAGGCATCAGTTCTATTTTCCACTTTAACTCTTATTTTTAAATTTTCTTCAAGTAACTTGATAATATATTTATTATGTGAACCACCACCTGATACAATTAGTTCATCAATAGGTCCTAAAAACATTTCATATTCTTTAGTAATACTATACGCTGTAAATGCTGTAATAGTGGTTATTATGTCTTCTTTTTTATTAGTGTATTTTTTTATGTCACTGATTACTTTCTTTAAATAATTATCATTATACTTTTCTCTACCTGTACTTTTAGGATAAGGCATTTCAAAATATTGATCGCTTAACATTTCGTTTAATACTTCATTACATATTTTGCCACTCATAGCAATTTTACCACCTTCGTCATATGGTAAATCATAGAGTAACTTCATAGCACCATCAATTATCATATTGCCTGGTCCAGTATCAAAAGCGATAACATCATCGATTGTACAATTTTTCTTTAAA
>ENA-OPKR01000143-OPKR01000143.1-human-gut-metagenome-genome-assembly--contig:-NODE-143-length-8744-cov-1.316492_pt1 | contig 8744 bp, 10 predicted proteins | sample MGYA00241790_ERZ501707 | MGnify/ENA primary metagenome ERZ501707 (study PRJEB25962, sample SAMEA2042295) | human gut metagenome | biome: human gut; feature: human-associated habitat; material: faeces... | reverse complement strand
CTGGTTTACCTGCCGCTTCAAGTAAAGTTCTAACTTGAACTGGTGAAGTTTGTGTTCTTACTAAAACATTCTCATTAATATAGAATGAATCTTGCATATCACGTGCAGGATGACCTTTTGGAACATTTAGCATTTCAAAATTGAACACATCTACTTCAACTTCTGGTCCTTCTGCAATACTATATCCCATACTAATAAAGATATCTTCTAATTCTTCGATAACTTTGTTTAATGGATGCATACTACCATTTTTAAATTGATATCCATCCATAGTTACATCAATAGCTTCTTTTTCTAGTTGGGCGTTGATTTCAGCATTTTCTATGGCAACTCGCTTATTAGCTATAGCAAGTTCAATTTCTTGTTTTACTTTATTTGATGCTGCACCAATTGTTTTCTTTTCTTCAATAGTCGCACTAGCAAGTGTTTTCATTATTTCAGCTAATGGACTTTTCTTTCCCATATAATAAGCCCTTAATTCATTCAATTCTTGCATTGTTGTTGCGGCCTCTATTTTTACTATGGCCTCTTTTTTAATTTCATCTAATTGCATTTTTTCCTCCTAAAAATAAAAAAACCTCGTCTTATATAAAAGGACGAAGTAATCGTGGTACCACCTTAATTTAAGAAATGAAACATTTCTCCTCATTAATCCATTAACGCTAGAAACACGGGTTTTTTTAGAACCTCTCATGGGTGAACTTCAATAACAATCTTAATAAATTTGCTTTCAGTCTATGGCAAATTCTCCCTAAATTAATCTATGTCATCTACTCTTCCAATCAACGATTTTTTTATTACTATCTTATTATACCGCAATTATTTAAAGTTTACCACTAAAGTGATAATTACTTTTTTATAAGAAAGAATCTACTTCATAAAAATGGAGTAGATTCTTTCTTCTTATCTTGGATAGTTACTATTGTTAGGTTCATTTACATGAACTTCACTACAAGAGTATTGAGGAATAAATTCATTTTCAGTTACATAATGATGTACGATTTCAGTATGATAGTTGTGAACATATGGTTGTTTTGTAACATGATATTGATTAATTACTTCTTTAGAACAAGTTACAATAGGAGGACAGCATTTGTAAGTAGTTGGACATTGTTTTTTACAACCACATCCACCATTATTACCAATGTTTCCACAAGTACAATGTTGATTGTTATTCATTTCTTCAGTTTGAGTATTAGTAGTTTCTTGGTTGTTAAAATTCATTCCTGGAAAGTTAGTATTTTGAAATGGATTATTAAATCTTTGCACAAAATCACCTCCTTCGTTTGTATTATATTGATTTATTTAAAATATGTTTGTGCTAATGACATATTTTATGCTTTTTTGACAAGTAAAAAGCGTATAATAAAAAAGAAAAGAAAAAGGAGATATTAATATGTATTTAACCCCTGTTGTTATTGAACAAACCAATCGTGGTGAAAGAAGTTTTGACATCTACTCACGTTTATTAAAAGACCGTATTATATTAGTTTTTGGAGAAATAAATGATGCGCTTTCCGCAAGCATAATAGCTCAATTACTATTTTTATCAAGCATTGATAAAGAAAAAGAAATATACCTATATATTAATTCACCCGGTGGAAGTGTTTCAAGTGGTCTTGCAATTTATGATACTATGAAATATATCCCTAACGATTGTGTAACAATCGGTATGGGAATTTGTGCAAGTATGGGAGCCTTTCTATTATCTAGTGGAACCAACGGTAAACGATATGCTTTAAAACACACCAAAATAATGATTCATCAACCACTTGGTGGGGCTCAGGGTCAAGCAACAGATGTAATGATTGTCGCCGAAGAAATCATTAAAATTAAAAAACTTTTAAACTCTTTGCTATGTGAACATACTGGTAAACCTATTGATGTTATTGAAAAAGACTCTGATCGTGATTTTTATATGGATGCAAAACAAGCAAGAGATTATGGCCTTATTGATAAAATATTAGAAAAAGGATTTTAGCTAACTAAAATCCTTATTTTTCCCATTTTGGTCTACTATTTATGCTTACTATTTCTCCAGTTACCGGATGTGTAAATTCTAAATGTGCACTATGCAAATGTAGTATTTGATCTGTGGTTGGTGTTCCATACAATTCATCACCAATTATTGGAAAACCAAGATTTGCAAAGTGTAATCTAAGTTGATGTGTCTTTCCCGTATGAAGAGTTGCCATTACTAGCGTAGTATCATTAGTTCTATCTAAAACTTCAAAACTTGTTTTGCTATTGATAAACTCATCAGTTACAATTCTTTTGATAATACTTGTTGGGTCTTTTTTTATACCATTAGTGATTATTCCTTTATCTACAGGAATTAATCCTTGAACTTCAAGAATATATTTTTTATCTATTTGTTGCTTTTTTATTACATCAGCAATATAGGGGTTTTTGGCAAACATAATGATTCCTGAAGTTGCATAATCAAGACGACCTATACAGTGAATATTAGCACGTATTCCTTTTCTTTTGTAATAGGACATAACATAATTAGAAAGTGAGTTAGCATAGTGATTTCTTGTTGGAATACTTGCTAGATTATTTTCTTTATTAATTATTAGAATATATGAGTCTTCATATAGTATCTCAAAATCATGTTTAGTCGAAATTATATTTTCTCCTTGATTAGATGTAGGTAAAACGATTTCTACTAAATCATTAGGTTTTATTTGATACCAGTTTTCAACGCATTGATCATTAACAAGAATTTGACCATTACCATTTTTTAACTCTTTAGAAATGTTTTCAGTAAAGCCTTTTTCTAATAAAAAGTCTTTGATTAGCATTTCCTTTTCAGCGATATAACGTTTTATCATTTTACCACTTTTTCAAATCTACTGAAGAAATTTCATTTTCTAAAGGATCCGCTACTTGACTTCCTTCTAATTCTACCATCAAATGGTGAATTTGTGACATTTCTTCATCTAGTTTTGTTGCCGCAAGACTTGCACTTTTAAGTCTTTCTTTGATACTATCAGGTATTTGTTTTTGATATTTATATTTTAGAGAGTGTTCAATACTAGCCCAGAAATGCATGGCATGAGTTCTTATTTGAAATTCTAAGATAAGTGGTACTTGCCCATCAATAGTTTCTACTTGATATGTCATTATTAAGTGCAACGAACGATAACCACTAGGTTTTACATTTTTAATGTAATCTCTTTCTTCTAGTAAAGTAACATCTTTACGATTTTTTAGTAATTCCGCAACACTATACACATCATCAATATATTTACAAGTTATTCTAACTCCGCCTATATCATATACCTTTTTAGCAATATCTTCTTTTTTTACATTTAGTCTCTTAGCTTTATCTAAGATACTATCAGGAGATTTAACACGTCCAGTAACTATTTCAATAGGACAATATTCGCCACGTAACTGATATTGCTTTTTTATTCCTTCAATTTTTAATATGAATCCCTCTACTGCTAATTCATAGGGTTGTAAAAACCTTTCCCATTCTATTTCTCTCATTTTCATTACTCCTATTCTTGTGAATATTATACCATAGATATAATATTTTCTCAAACTTTTTATTCTTTAAAAATTTTTAAAATTTTCTATACTAATTAGTTGATATTTTATTTTTTTTGTGTATAATTTATTCGATATTGAAAAACGTAATAATGAGGTAATATTTATGTCTAAAGAAATAGAAATCGAATTTAAAACATTATTAACTAAAGAAGAATATGTAAATCTATGCACTAAATTTGCAGATAAACGCGGAAATCTTCAAATCAATTATTATTTCGATACCCCACGTTTTACATTAAAAGCTTCTGAAATTGGCCTTCGAGTGAGAAAAAGCGATAAATACGTAATGACACTTAAACGAAAGAAAGGCTATGCATTGCAAGAAATTAATGAAACTATTTCAGAAGAAGTTTTTCAACAATTTTTAAAGGATGGAATTATTCCTGTTGAAGAAATTAGAAATGAATTAGAGGATGTTTTGAAGGGGCAAAAAGTGATTAACTATATGTCTTTATCTACATTTAGAATTGGTTTCCCTTACAAGAAAGGAAATATTGCCATTGATAAATGTAAATATGTTGATACGGTTGATTATGAACTTGAGTATGAAGCTACTTCATATGAAGGTGGTAAACGTGAATTTGTTGAGATTGTTCGCGAATTTGGAATAGTTTACAAAAAGAGTAAGCCTAAAATTAAACGTGCTTATGATGCATTAAAGAAAAAAATATAGAAGCAGCAAAAATTTGCTGCTTCTTTTATTTTTTAGAGTATTTCACATTGATAGGCTCAGCATCAAAATCACTAAAACTATCTAAGTTACGAAGTTCTTTTGGTAGGAAAATAGTGATATCTTCATTATTATAACCGACCTGTAATTCATTTTCATTAATGATTATTGGTCTTTTTAATACACTAGGATAGTCGATAATGAATTCGATAAGTTCTTGGACACTCATATTATCAGGGTCCAATTTCTTTTCTTTGAAGACTTTAGATCTTGTTGATATGATATCATCAAAGCCATTTTCACTATTGGCAAGCATTCTAAAGATATCTTCTTTGCTAAGTTTAATGCTAAAAATATTCTTTTCTGAATATGGTATTTTGTATTGATCAAACCATTTCTTTGCTTTTCTACATGATGCACAACTTGGAGTAGTATAAATTTGTATCACTATCGTCACCTCTTGATATATTATAACACATTTTTTCCCTTTTTTCAATACCCTTTTTTAAAGTTTATTGGATTTTTTTTACACTTGATAGAATAATATTGTAAAAACAATACCAACAGCCGTAACAACTGCTCCTATATAGAAGAGAAAACCATAACCATGTATTCCCTTTTTAGTTTCTTTATACTCAGCATATGTCATATTGTCTTTTTTTGACATTGGTACAAGCATTTTAACCGCTCTTTTTACCATATATCCAAGCGCATCCAGTGACCCCTTGTTTGTTAGCATAATTAATAATCCCAACAAAACATAAATAAGACCTGGTATTGTGAAAGAGTCTGCAAGCATGCGATATTTTTCTTTTAGTTCAGTTTCTTTAAAGAAGTCTCTTAAACTTAAGTTAAGTAAAACAAAGCAAACAGCAATTATAGAAGCTATCGCATACTTAATTATGATTTTTACAGTTTCTTTTTTCAATTGAAAAATTCCGCCTTATATTTTTCTTCTTCGGCATTATTGCAATAAACAAAATGACCTGGAGCAATCTCACGTAAAGATGGTTTATCAACCGAATAGTCATGTTCAACTAAAGGATTATAAGTAATTCTGACTCTTTTCTTTTCGTAAACTGGGTCAGGTAGTGGGATTGCGGAAAGAAGCGAACGAGTATATGGATGAACTGGATGATCAAATAACTCTTCTGCATTTGCAAGTTCAACTAATTTTCCATAATACATTACCCCAATACGATCAGAGAAGTATTTTACAACTGATAAATCGTGGGCTATAAATAAAATTGTTAGTCCTAATTTATCGCGCAATTCGTTAAGTAGATTTATTACTTGGGCTTGAATTGATACGTCAAGAGCAGAAATTGGTTCATCCGCAATTATCATATCAGGATTCATAATAACTGAACGTGCAATACCTATTCTTTGACGTTGACCACCTGAGAATTCATGTGGGTATCTAGTAGCATGTTCTTTTACAAGTCCAACTAATTCTAATATTTCATATACTCTTTGTTGTATATATTCTTTATCTTTAATGCCCTTTATTACAAGACCTTCAGAAATTATTTCTTGAACTGTCATACGTGGATTTAAAGAAGCATAAGGATCTTGGAAAATCAATTTGAATTTGTGTTATTAATTTGCTTTTCTTAGCAGTTCTTAATTCATCTTTATATTTTTTACAAGCATCTTCATACTCTTTAGATCCTTTTTCAAGTTTAGCAAATATTTCTTGATATTTTTCTTTAACTTCTGCTACTAATTTATCAGAATATTCTTTATTGCAATATTTTTGATCATATATACTACTTTTAATTAGTTTTTCATTTTCACTAATAATTGCATTGCGTTCACTTTTATATTGACTTTTAAGTACTTGCAGTTCTTCGCTACTTAAACCTTTTTCGACTTCGGCTTTAATTTTTTCTTTGCAATCTAATTTAGCCTTCTTGATAGCCATCTTGTATGAACGTGTACCTGCACCGATACGTTGACCTTTGAAATAAATGTCTCCAGAAGTAATATCATATAATTTGATGATTGATCTTCCTGTTGTCGTTTTACCACAACCAGATTCACCTACTAACCCAAATACTTCTCCACGATATATTTCAAATGATACATCATCAACTGCTTTTAATTCCTTATTCCCCATTTTGAAATATTGGCAAAGATGATCTACTTTTAATAAAACTTCACGATTTTCGTTAGTGTTATTCATTATTATCTCCTCCTGCCTTCTTCATTCTTTCAATACGGTCTACAATAATTTTTGGCATCTCTACCTTTGGTGCATTTGGATGCAATAACCAAGTAGCCGCATAATGGGTATCAGTAATTTTAAATAGCGGTGGTTGTTCTTCAAAATCAATTTTTAGGGCATATTTGTTACGTACCGCAAATGCATCTCCAACTGGTGGATATATCATGTTAGGCGGAGTACCAGGGATAGCCTCTAACTTTTCTTTGGTGTCTAAGTCTGGCATACTACTTAATAGAGCCCACGTATATGGGTGAGCAGGGGCATAGAATATTTCTTCACTTGTTCCATATTCTACAATTTTTCCTGCATACATTACCGCAATCCTATCAGCCATATTCGCAACTACACCCAAATCATGCGTAATGAAAATTACTGATAAATTTCTTTCTTTTTTCAAATTATTAATTAATTCAAGAATTTGTGATTGAATAGTAACGTCTAAAGCTGTTGTAGGTTCATCACATATCAAAATATCAGGGTTTGCAGATAAAGCAATTGCTATAACAATTCTTTGTCTCATTCCACCTGAAAATTCAAATGGATATTGACGATATCTAATACGTGCTTCAGGAATACCTACTTCTTCCATCAATTTGATGGCTTTTTCCTTTGCCATTGCTTTTGTTACTTTATAAACTACTTGTGATGCTTTTGCTTTAAAGTAATCAATTAAATCGATACTCTTTGCAAAGAAATCAATATTTGATGAAGTTGCAATATCTTCTTGATATTTTTCATCCAAACGATCAATTATCGCAAGTAAGTTTTCAATTTGCTCATTTAAGTCAATAATCTTTTTAGGTACAACTTTCCAATCAACATTCTTACCTTTTGCAACTAATGCATCGTGTTTTGCTGATTGTTTTGCAAATCTTTTTTCTTCTTTTTCGTTTGATATTACGTTTGCAAAATAGCTTTTTACATTATAACTTAATGTTTTTAGGAAGGTATATGCAATACTATCTTTAATAGGTTCTAAGTGATCAATTGAACTATTTAAAATTTCTCGCATTTCTTTAATATGTTCCATTGCTTCTTTTTTAGTAAATTCGCCTTTTTCAAAATATTCTCTTAATTCTTTATTTTTAACTATTACTCTTTTCTTACCTTCAATAGCTCTTTCATGTGATAACTTTAGTGCTTTTTGTTCATAATCAATAAATTGATTCATAAAGTTATTATCTAAATACTCTAGTGCCATTTCATTCATTTTAGCAACATCCATATTTAATAGTTCTGGTAATGCTTCTTTGTTTACATATAGATAATAACCAATTCTAAAGAAATTTGGTTTTTCTTTTGCAACTATGGTATTTAATAAAGCCTCAAGTTCATCATATTTTGCAATTAATGTTTCTAAAGATGTAGTCTTAATTTCATTGCTAAAATAGTTAATAAAATCTTGAACTTTATCTTTCACATCGTGAAGTATAAATGGATCATTAATAGCTTTTAACTTTTTGCGATAATAAGGTGCATATGAAAAAGGATCAACTTTTTGCTTTTTCTCATATAAAAATTTAAAATCTTTTATTGAAGCTATTAACTCTTCAGCAATTGATTCTGAAACGTTGTAACTATTTTCTAATTTTAATGCTTCTATATTGAAATCATCAAATTGCTTTGTCATCACTTTAATTTTTGTTGCTTCTTCTTCATTGTTTCCAGTTGCTTCAATCATCATATTTTGAAGAATAGCAAGCATTTTGTTAAATTCTTTTCTTGATATTTTTCTAGAAGCTTTGTTTTTTAGCAACATTGCTTCAGTAATTTGTTTACCAATTCTTACGATTGGGTTTAAACTAGATAGTGGATCTTGGAAAATCATTGAGATTTTATCACCACGTATTTTGTACATTTCATCTTCACTTATTTTTAGTAAATCTTTACCATCATAAAGAATTTCGCCACCATCAACAATTGAGTTACCAGCCAAAATTCCTAAAATTGCTTTAGAAGTTACCGATTTACCTGAACCACTTTCACCAACAATTGCTAGAGTCTCTCCTCTTTTTAGGTCAAAAGAAATGTCTCTAACGGCTTTTACTGTGCCATTATTAGTTCTAAAAGATATTTTTAATTTTTTTACTTCTAAAATATTATCAGACATTCTTTATTCCTCCACTCCTCTTAACGTTGGATTAAACGCATCTCTTAATCCATTACCAAATAAGTTAAAACAAATCATTAGCAATGATATTATAATTGCAGGGAAAATCATCAAGTGTGGAAATTGTGTCCATATGCCACTTGCATCAGACAATAATGTTCCTAAACTTGTTGCTTTTG
>ENA-OPKR01000142-OPKR01000142.1-human-gut-metagenome-genome-assembly--contig:-NODE-142-length-8751-cov-2.238040_pt1 | contig 8751 bp, 6 predicted proteins | sample MGYA00241790_ERZ501707 | MGnify/ENA primary metagenome ERZ501707 (study PRJEB25962, sample SAMEA2042295) | human gut metagenome | biome: human gut; feature: human-associated habitat; material: faeces... | reverse complement strand
TTTAAAAAATTAATATATAATGTTTATTTCTTTCTCTACATGTCACGAGGTACTCTTTATTGGGGAGATACCTAAGAATGCTTTCTCTACCTCTTGTCCCGAGGTGGAAGAGTTATACCTTATTATATATAAGCCTGTCTCAAATCCCTTTATCCAAGAGTTTAAAACTCTCTTTATGGTAAGAGAACTTAGCAAAATTTTAAAAGTATTTTTAATCGGTTGCAAAATTACATAATATTTAGCTTTTCTCCAAATATTTTTTGTAAAAAGTTGCATTTTACTTGCATTTTGTTACAAAAAGACTATTTTTGTGTCTTATTTTCTTGCTTTTATAAGTAAAAGATTACTTTTTAAAGGAAATTGCTGTTTGTTCAACCAATCCCTTTATGAGATTCACATTTATCAAATTTGCCTTAGGATGCCGTTTTTTATCTTAAAAGGGCAGTTTATTGCCTTTACTGACGCACTTCTTTCCATAATCCATTCTTTTTTTTCTTAAAAAATAATAATCAGCGGATTACAAAAATGAAATCACATTTCCTAAGGAGTTTCTCCCTTCTTGTAGCAGCTCCCCAAAGTGGAACACGAAAAATCCAGAGTATGGTGCACTTGATGAAGGGAGAAATCGAGTATAGGCTCTGCTTTTTATATTCCTATATCTTGCATCAATGATTGGTTGGCAGAAGCCAGATTGGAATCAAAAAGACTTTTTATATAAACGAAGGTGGTGGAAGTCTTGGTATGTCCTAATGCCTTTCCGATTAATCCAATATCCATGTTATGCTGATAGGCGATACTCGCCCACGAGTGTCGAACCACATAAGAGGAAAGAGGGATAGATGAAGAAATCTTTTTGGAAAGAACATGCAACGAGTAGTTGTATTGGCGCAACCGACGAAGATATTCACGATGAAGCAAGTCAGGGGATTGAGTCGTTAACAACGGGAAAACATAGATGGAGTCAGAAGAACTATATCGTGAGATAATAGCTTGCATAGCTGGGACGAGGGCAATACTGATAGGCTGACCTGTCTTATGTCGAGCATATCGGATGACGTTATCTTTCATCTGGCTTTTCTTTAAGTAAGCAATATCAACAAAAGGCATCCCCATTGCATAAAAACTAAAAATAAAGATATCTCGAGACATCGCCAAGGTAGAACCCTCTTCCAAGTCCAAATCATGGAGTTTGCGGATTTCACTTTCGGTAATACTTCGTTTGGCAGTCTTCGTTCTTCCTGTGAAAGCTTTTGTAAAAGGACACACATCATCATTCGAAGAATATTGCTCTGCCCACCGATTGTACATTGCTCGTAAGGATCGAAGATAAGCTGAAATCGTATTGAGGCAAATACCCTTGTCACTTAGCCATCGCTGATAAAGCTCTACCTCTTGAGTATCCATCTCAGAGAAAGTCCAGTCTTCACGTTGCAAGAACTTTGTCCAAGAGCGAGCCGCAGTCAAATAATTACTCGCAGTCTTGAACTTCTCCTCTTTCTTCAGCATTTCCACTTGGGAATGTACTATTTTCCATCCTAATACTTTTTTCTCCTTTTTCGTTGCAGCTTGTTTCTTGCCCTTACCAAGACTAAATTCAAATTTGAAATACATCATAATCTTTTATTTTTTATTATTAGACATACGGGGTTATACCCGATTAGTACATAAATACTATAAATATTTGGGACGTTATAGACGGAATCATCCAAAAACGCTCCAATTTCACCACCTCGGGACAAGAGGTAGAGAAAGCATTCTTAGGTATCTCCCTCAATGGGGAGCACCTCATGACATGTAGAGAAAGAAATAACATTATATATTAATTTTTTAAAAGAGAGAGAGATTTATGGAAAAAAGACTCATGACAGTAGTTGCAGCCATAGCCGTTAGTACGAGCATGGCATTTGCGCAAAGTCAAATCTCTGGTAAGGTTACCTCTTCTGATGATGGTCAACCTGTTGTTGGCGCATCCATCAAAGTAGCAGGTACCAATACTGGTACAATTACCGACATTGATGGTAATTTCTCATTGAATGCTCCTGCTAATGCCAAGTTGGAAATTTCTTACATCGGTATGATTGGCAAATCTGTAAAGGCAGCCAAGAACATGAAAATTGTTCTTGACCCAGACAACAATGCATTGGATGATGTATTGGTCATTGCCTACGGTAAGACTAAAAAATCAGCATTTACAGGTTCTGCCGTAGAAATCAAGTCAGAAGACATTACAGCCCATGTAGCTTCTTCTGCAACTACAGCTTTGGTTGGTAAGGTAGCAGGTATTCAGGCTACTTCTTCTTCAGGCGAGCCAGGATCAGCTCCAACAATCCGTATTCGTGGTATTGGTTCTGTCAGCGCCAGTTCACAGCCTCTTTACATTGTTGATGGTGCTCCTTACGAGGCTGGTATTTCTAACTTGAACCCAGCTGATATTGAGAGTATCTCTGTTCAGAAAGATGCATCTGCAAGTGCCATCTATGGTGCTCGTGGTGCCAATGGTGTTGTCATCATTACTACCAAGAAGGCTCATGATGGTCAGGACGCTCGTGTAACATTTGATGCAAAGTGGGGTTCCAACTCACGTTTCGTTCCTCAGTATGACGTAATCAAGGATCCTGCTCAGTACTACGAGACTCATTTCAAGGCAATGTACAATTCTCAGTACTATCATGGCGCAACTGCTGATGAGGCATACGATTTCGCTTGCCAGAACCTCTACAATAGCCGCAATGGTGGTTTGGGTTATCAGGTATATACCGTTCCTCAGGGTGAACAGCTGATAGGAAAGGACTTTAAGATTAATCCTAAGGCAACTTTGGGATATAGTGATGGCACATATTATTATACTCCAGATAATTGGTATGATGAGGTGTTCCATAGTTCTTTCCGTCAGGAATATAATGCTAACGTAACAGGTTCTAATGGTAAAATGAATTATTTTGCCAGTGCAGGTTACTTGCAGGATGGTGGTATTGTTGACAACTCAGAGTTGAAGCGTTATACTGCCCGTACCACTGTGGATTATCAGGCAAAGAAATGGTTAAAATTGACTACAGGTTTGAGTTTCACTCACACCGATTCTCAGTCACCACAATATGATGTCAATACGTATGGTAGTTCAGGCAACCTGTTCTATATCACCAATATCGTAGCACCTATCTATCCATTGTATGTTCGTAATGCAGATGGAAGTATCAAGACAGAAGGTGGTCGTGTTGTTTATGATGCTAATCAGACAGGCTTCCAGCGTCCTGCTATTTCTGGTAATGCTGTTCGTGATAACGAATATAACAGCAGCCACAGTTATCGTGATATTCTGCAGGGACAGTGGGATGTACAGATTACTCCTATCGAGGGCTTGGTTTTGGATGCCAACTTGAACGCTTTCTCTAGTAATACTCGTGCCAATGATTTGGCGAGCGCTTTTGCCAATGGTCAGGCTGATGATGGTATAGCTTCTGTAAGTGCAAACAGGTATTTTACAGTAAACCAGCGTTATACTGTCAACTACGATAAGTCGCTCGGTGATCACCATTTCAATATATTGGCTGGTTACGAGCAGTATAAGCTCAAGTATCAATATCTCTCAGGTTCAAATACCCGTCTTTACGATCCATTCATTGGTGAGTTGGGTAATGCATTTGGTACAAGCAAGAAGAAGAACAATTCTTTCACAAATAACTATATGACAGAAGGTTTCTTCGGTCGTGTAATGTATGATTATGCAGACAAATACTTTGTAAATGCCTCTCTTCGTCGTGATGCTTCTTCTGCATTTGCCCCTGGTCATCGTTGGGGTACTTTCGGAAGTGTCGGTTTGGCTTGGCAGATGAACAAGGAAGATTTCTTGAAGGATGTTAAGTGGATTGACCTTTTGAAGTTGAAGGTTAGCTATGGTTCTGTAGGTAACGACCAGTTGGATACAACTCCGTATGCAAACCAGATTGGTGAGTACTACTACTATTGGGCAGATCGCTATACTCCTTCCTATAATGAAGAAACAGGCCAGTTCTCTGTAACAATGAGTCAAAAAGGTAATGAGAACTTGACTTGGGAGACTCATAATGACTGGAATGTTGGTGTGGATTTCGGATTCTTCAAGAACCGTCTGACTGGTACTATCGAATACTACAATCAGAAGACTGTAGATCTGCTGTGGTCAAAGTCATTGCCATTGTCATCAGGTCTTTCAGTATCTTCATACTATGCTAACATCGGCGAGATGGTGAACCGTGGTGTTGAGATCTCTTTGGAGGGTACTCCAATTAGAACACAGAACTTCGAGTGGAGCATCAATTGGAATGGTACACTTAACCATAATGAGATAACAAAGCTCGACCCATCACTTGGCGAGAATGGTCTTCAGTCTAGTGGTCGTGTCCTGAAAGTTGGTGGTTCTGTATATGAAGCATTTATGGTTCAGTATGCAGGAGTTAACCACGAGACTGGTCAGGCTCAGTGGTACCAGGATGTGTATTACAATGCCGATGGTAAGAAGGTGGAATCTGCAAAGGCTGCCGATTACGCTTATACTAAGAAGGAACTTACTACAGATATCACAAAGGCAACACAGTATGACTGTGGCTCTACTTTGCCAACCATTTTTGGTGGTTTTGGAACGAGTGTAGCTGCTTATGGTTTTGATTTGAGTGCTCAGTTCTCATATCAGTTGGGTGGTAAGATTTATGATGGTCAGTATCAGGCTTTGATGCACAATGGTACAAGCAAGGGTAGTGCTATGCATAAAGACTTGCTCAATGCATGGAGCGAGACCAATAAGAATTCTGATATTCCACGTTTAAGCCAGGCTGCAGTTGATGATCCGGGTATTGGCTCACAGACGACACAGGATCGTTTCTTGACAAACTCTAATTATTTGTGCTTGAACAACTTGACGTTGGGCTATACATTCCCTAAGGCTTTGATTCGCCCACTTGAGTTGACCAATCTCCGCGTTTATGTAGCAGGTGAGAATATCTTCATGCTTACAAAGCGCAAGGGACTTGATCCACGTTTCAACTATGGTATCGGTTCTATGACTGCAGGATCAGGTCTTGCTGCTGGTGGTTATGCTGCTTTGCGCTCTATCACTGCGGGTATCAGTCTCACATTCTAAAAATTATAAAAAGGAATAAATATGAAACTAAATAAGATTTCAGCTTTATTGCTTGGTGCAATGGTTGTTGCATCATGCTCTGATATTGATGATCAGAATCCTGAATCAGGTAAAATTACTGGTGGACAGGTACAGGAAACTACTGATGCCCTGTCTAGTCGTCTTGATGCCACATTGAATGGTATGTACACCATGGCTGGTTCTCCATTGACAGTGTTTGGTATAGCCAATGACCGAGCTGATGATTTCGGATTCATTTCTGCAGCATTGTCACAGGATTTAGAGGGTGCTGATATGTTCTCGGGTAACAATGATTACAACTGGTTCTCTTCAGCTTGTGAGTATTCAACCCGTAATCCTGATTATGCCAACCCTTATGCTCGCTATACATTGCCATATCGTCAGATAGGTGTTGCAGAGCAGGTTATCAATTCTATTAATGTTGAGACTGCAGATGCAAAGGGTAAGGCTCAGGCAGGACAGGCTTATGCTGCTCGTGCGTACGATTATATGGCACTTGCGCCATATTTTCAGTTTGGCTATGCAACTTCCAAGGATCAGCCTTGTGTACCTATCATTGGTAAGAATGATGCTAACAACAATCCACGTGCTACCGTGGCTGAGGTTTATGACGTGATTGTCGCAGACCTGACAAAGGCTATCGAACTCTTGGATGGTTATAGTCGAACAGACAAGACCCAGATTGACCAGCATGTGGCTTATGGTCTTCGTGCTCGTGCTTATCTTGCTATGGGTGAGTATGCTAAGGCTGCTGAAGATGCTGATAAGGCAATGCAAGGTTATACACCAGCATCTATTGCCGATGTAAGTGTTCCTGCTTTTGATAATATCAATGAGAGCAACTGGATTTGGGGCTTTGGTATGACAAACGCTATGGTAAATGGTGATGGCAATCAGAGTTATGCTAGCCCTTCTTCTTGGTTTGGTTCATTCTCTGGTGATGGTTATGCTCCTGCAACAGGAAATGTGCCTTGCATCAATGTCTTGCTTTACGACAAGATTCCATCTACCGACGTTCGTAAGGGATGGTGGTTAAATGCAGATAAGCATTCGCCAAACTGGGCTAACTTGACATGGGCAGGTGCTACAGGTGATGCTATTGCTGATTTGACAACTGATGATGGTGGTAAAGTTCCATTCGATGCTTATACTAGCATTAAGTTCGGTCAGAAGTCTGGTGTTGGAAGTACTTTAAACAACAATGATTTCCCTTTGATGCGTGTTGAAGAGATGATTCTTATCAAGGTTGAAGGTTTGGCTAAAAGCGGTCATGAGGCAGAGGCAAAGACTCTTTTGGAAAGTTTTGTGAAGACCTATCGCGATCCTTCATATAGTGTAACTGCCGGGGGTAGAACCTTGGCTGACGAAATCTGGTTCCAGCGTCGTGTTGAACTTTGGGGTGAAGGCTTCTTCGTTTCAGATGCCAAGCGTCTTGGTAAGCCTATCGTTCGTTTCCATGCGGGTCAGACTTCTAACTATCCTGCAGCTTTCAAGTTTAATCTGGCTGCTAATGATGGTTGGTTGAATATGAGATTCCCTACTCGTGAGAAGAACAATAATGCCGGAATCATAGATAACCAGGAAGGCTCACAGCCTACACCAAACCAGAATGGTGAACTTCGCGATGGTGTAACTGATTAATACTATTCATTAATCGGAAATTAACAAAGAATCACATATTAATTCAAGGTGTATCCTTCTTGCCCAACACAATGGGCAAAGGGATACACCTTTTTCTTTTCTCCTTTCTCCATCATAAAGTTTTCCTGTCATTTCTTTGCAGCTTTCAGAAGAAAAGCGTATCTTTGCACCAGATTAGCTGCACTCGACAATTTGTAAGCAAGCTTACATTGCGTTTGTTTGTATTTTCTATGCAGCACATAGATGCCTCTACTTAAAATTCATAGCACATGTGCCACTTTTTTAAGTGGAAGCCTATTCTAATATGTTTCGTTGCAAAAGAAAATCAAACAAGCTTATGAACAAGATGCCTGTTTCATTGTAATGAGAAACAATATTGTCCTTTACTATGATTATCTTCTGGAAGTTATCTGAGATATGTTTTAGTGATGCAGATTCTTGTTCTATCTTTTCCTTATCAGGAAGAGCAAGGGCAGACTGGATGTAATAACGCTTAGAGCCATTGTTGACTACAAAATCTACTTCCAATTGCTTGCGCATCATTCCTTGTTGCGGTGTTCGGGTACGAGTTTCTACCATACCAACATCCACAAGATAGCCACGGCATCGTAATTCATTGTATATCACATTTTCCATGAGATGGGTTTCTTCTATTTGACGGAAATCCAGAAGGCTATTGCGCAGTCCTAAGTCTACGAAATAGTATTTAGACAATGTACCGATGTACTTTTTCCCCTTAATGTCATACCGCATCGCTTTCTCTATCAGGAAGGCTTCTTGCAAGAATCCTAAGTAATTGTCGATTGTTAACGGAGACAGGTCTGCATTGCTTACGCTCTTGAAAGTGTTGCTTAATTTATTCGGATTGCATGGTGAGCCTACCGTTGATGCCATTACTTTAACAAGAGAGTCGAACTCCGTGTTTTTCTTGACATTATTTCTGTCTATCAAGTCTTTTAGATACACCGTAGTATAGAGATTACGCAGATAACTCATCTTCTTTTGCTGGGTATCCAAAGACAAGATTAAAGGCAAACTGCCATACGTAATATAATCTCGCCATGCATCTTCTTTGTTGCCATCGTAAGCCGATACATATTCTGAAAAAGACAGAGGGTAAATACGTATTTCATCACCTCTTCCTCTGAACTCTGTGGCAATGTCGGAAGATAGAAACTTAGAATTGCTTCCTGTTACGTAGACATCCACATTGTCTATATGAAGAAGACTGTTCAAGGCTCCAACAAAGTTGTTTACCATTTGAACTTCATCCAATAGGACATAATGAATTTCAGAATCTTTGATGTTACCTTTAATATAGTGTAGCAGTTTCTTGGGGTCACAGTATTCATCGTTCAGTATATCATCCAAAGCCAGAGATATAATATGGTCTGGAGAAATGCCATCTGCCAGGAGATGATCTCTAAACAACTTGAATAGAAGATATGATTTGCCACATCTTCTGATACCTGTAACTATCTTTATCAAGCCATTTTGTTTGCTTGATATGAGTTGGTTGAGATAATATTCGCGCTTAATTTCCTTCATGCTACTTAAAATTTCTGGCACATGTGCCACTTTTTTAAAGTGCAAAGATATGCGAAAGTAGAGTTCTAACCAAAAATTTTTAGATTTATTATACTAAAAAGGTGTGCCTACCAGCCGCGCGAATTCAACAAGGTGGCTAAATCTCCATTGGAAGAATGGGTTGATTGGAAGGTATGGAAGAAGGTAGGGCTGAAGAGAAAAACAATATCACCCGCAAAATGCTGGATAACGGATTGAGCATAGAGCAGATAGCTTTAATTATCGGTTTGACAGAAAAGGAAATAAAAGAACTATAATATAATAAGGTGTATCCTTCTTGCCCCACACATCGGGCAAGCGAGGATACACCTTTTTTATCTCCCTCACCCTCAAACATTTTCCCCAAAATCTTTGCATCTTTCAGAAGAAAAGCGTATCTTTGCAGA
>ENA-OPKR01000141-OPKR01000141.1-human-gut-metagenome-genome-assembly--contig:-NODE-141-length-8794-cov-5.758439_pt1 | contig 8794 bp, 10 predicted proteins | sample MGYA00241790_ERZ501707 | MGnify/ENA primary metagenome ERZ501707 (study PRJEB25962, sample SAMEA2042295) | human gut metagenome | biome: human gut; feature: human-associated habitat; material: faeces... | reverse complement strand
TTTGTGTGTCATGGACTTATGACACACTCACTTATTCTATCTATGTAGTGTAGAACCACATTTCCATTCCATCCCATCTTCTATACGTTCTTGAAAATTTTTTAGTTCACTTCTTGACAAACCGCATCTCAAAGCCATGCTCTCCCAATATTTCATATTACGAGTAACATCCTTAATAATTCCTCTTGCAGTTGTCTCATCCAACATATAGCTTTCATGGGCATCATAAAGTACATCCAAGCTAGATTCATTGGTATAACCATCGATTAGCAAGGAATGGTAATATTTGTTGGTAGGGTTCATATCATAAGCTGGTGACAGGTGCCATCCATCCTTTTTCAAAAGGAAAGCATGATTTCTGAAATGGTCATCAGTATTGCCTATGCAAATATTGAACGCCACACGGCGATACAGTTCCTCCAATTCTTTTTCCATATCAACACTTCCATTGGCCACAATAAAATCCACAATATCAAGATACCCCTTTCCTGTACTTTCCCCATCACCATCGTTCAATCCCAACAATGTAAGAGAAGATGCCATGTGTATTCTCTTTCCATTCTCTGTTCTGTCAAACCTTTTAGACAAAAGGACATCACGACTATCCTTGCTTGAAACCACTCTGCACTCCGCAGCGTTTATACCACAATCCTTAGCCATAGAATGAGCAAAATATTCCCAACGTGAAATGTTTATCTCATCCCCTACAGAAGGAAATTTCGCAACATATAAATCTTCACCCTCCTTCACACAAGCCTTAGGTCTAGCTCCTCCCATAGAAGAACCTGGTTGGAATATTCGCTGAATCCATCTTGATTCAGGTTCCATTCTGTTCAACTCACTCTTCTCTATCTGACCTGCAGCCTCCAACAGTTCATCCAAGAACAAAATTGGTGGAATTGAATATGACTTATTATAACTTATGTAAGCATCTGTAGCTATGTCCTTGAAACGAAAAGCACCCATTCTTAAGGAATCCTCCACTCCTTTCAAGTAGTCCCAATCAGAAATATTTACCCTGCGTTCTCCAGAGTCTTTCATTTCCTGGTGGATTCTCAAATCAATAAGTCTTCGTCCCCATCTGTCAGGCAGTGCATCAGAGAATGTTCCAAATATCCTGTTTCTTGTAGGATTATATTGAACCCCAGGAAAAGATTGCAGCTCCTTTCCTAGATTTAAAGAAGGATGTCTTTTCAACCAGTCCTTATCATACTCAAAGGTATATACATCTGTCCCCCTCTGAGATTCATGCCCAAGAAGTCCTATAGTTTCCTCATTTTCAAGCCAATCAAAGTCGGCAACAACCTTAATTTTTTCCATTGTCATTTTCCTGTTACACGTTTTTTATTCTTTAGATCAATATCTTGTATGACCTTTCCCATCTCATCGTTCTTAGCAATGAGCAACAACTCATCAGGCATCTGCAGTGCATTCAAAACACGTGCCAATACCCCTACTGAAACTTCAGGTGAGCCACTTTCCAATCTTGCCAAAGTTTGGCGACTACATTGTGCTCTTGCTGCTACAATTTCCATGGTCAAGTTTCTCCTCATTCTCGCCATTTTAAGTTGCTCACCCATTACACAAAGATTCTCCGCCAGTTGTCTGGTCATCCAATTTGCTTTTGTAAACTTTGTCATTGCTTATAATGTTATATATACGCAACAAAGATACAAAATAAAGTTATATGAATATAACATTCCGCTCATTCTATAACTTTTTTTAATTTAAGTTTATCTGATATAACAAAAATTCTGAGGCACGACATTAATTCCATAGTCTTGGAGAGTTTTGGGCTTCAAGAACACATTGACATTCCCGACAACATAAGCACAAGCCTTGTCTCTCCCTTCGAAATATGAAAAGAAGTCACTTTCCGATATACCAGCATACCCCTTTGTTCTTTCCCATATATTTCTTGGAGTATCACATAACCTATCCGCTATCTCAAACTCACCAACAACAAGTCCCTTTCCCCTTGATTCGTAGATAACAATAGTATCTACTTCCAAAGAGCAAAAGGACTTTCTATATTCATACGCCTTGGAGCCATCAAAAATCTTCTTGACATACTCCTTTTTTATAGGAAACAATGCTTTCATTTTATCTATGCATATGTTGTGAAACAGTCTCTTCCATAGAATCATCCCCTAGAGACAAATTATAGTTTTTGATTTCCTCTTTGAGATTCATATTAAGTTCTTCCATGCTCTTTCCCCTGGCTGCCAAGCCCTCTTCAACAACACTTGGTTCTCCACCTCTGTCATAATAGATCCTTCTATGGCGGTGGAATGAGTTACGATGGAATATAAATAGAACTTGTCATAATCTATGAGATTAGACATGCCCAGTTCTTTATATTTCTGTATTGTATTTAAAAACATATTTTTATCCATACTATCTTCTTTTTGATGCACCGCAAAGGTACAACATTTTTTCTAAACTAGAGAAAGAAAGACTTACTATTTGCAGTTTCTACCCTTCAATTTTCTTGAAGATTACATTCTTGTGGTCTGAACGCTCACAAGATGCACATCTTAAAGTCTCCAAGATTTTACCCTCAAAGAAACAGCCGGTACAGGTTGGTTTCTTTATCTCAACCGCCACCAAGGTCATACCTTGGAACTTGAACTTTTCGCCTACTTATGTTCCTTCATTGTTACATTATTCTAACTATATAATTTGACACCATGCAATCTTTTTAATTTGGATGTAAAATATCTCATATTTCCATCACGCCATCTTATCCGTTAATGTATATAAGTTTTACTTTCCTATTCTACTTTATTACAATACTTTATATAAAACAATAAAGATATAAGCATATAAACAAACAAATCTATAATTATTGCATTATATGCATATAGTATTATAGAAGAATATAAGGTAATAACAAAATAAAGAAAGATTCCTATAACCATACCTTTATATGAGTATATCTCTATATTCTTCCATAAGAACCGCATCAACGTTTTCGCTGCTGCTTGTTTCCAGACCTCATCATGTGCATAGCCATTCCAAAGCATCTGCGACGGAAAGCGAGGTCATCCTCGTCATCCTTTTTACCCCAACCACTGCCAGGACTTCCGCCTCCACCATGACTAGCAGCAATGGTCGTTGCACTATCGAGGTACCCCATGAAGAGAGCAGTAGCGACAGAGCAAACAGCAGATGTATTCTCGGCAATTTGTTCCATAAAGGAACCATCCCATATTTTGCCAACAGTACTGTCCAAGAACTCACGCTGTTCATCAGGTAATTGAGCCTTGAACTCATTATACTTTTCCAATCTATTTTGAGTATCGATGGCACCTAGGTGGTAACCCAGAGCTTGCATCTCACGCATCACCTGTTTGTTGAGAGCAGGAGTTCCCTTGTCTATTTTTGCCTTCACTTCATTATATTTCTTTTCAGCTTCCGTCGCTTTCTCTTCTGCCATAGCAGCCTTCGCCTCAAAGTTATTCTTCTTTTCTTCGATAATGTCTAGTTGACGTTGGGCGATTTTCAACTTTTCTATTTTGTCAGCAATTTTTTCTTTTGTCTTTTCAATATCAGCATTGATTTGCGCAAGTTTACGGTCTGCTTCTTCTTTGGTAATCTTACCGCTTTCCAAGTCACGCTCCAACTTTTTCACCTCACCTTCCAAATCCATCTTATGGGTTTGAAGATTCTTAATCATAGTCTGCAAAGCCTTCAAACGAGCAGCCGCATGTTTGATTTCCCGACTCTGAGAATCCATGATGTTGTTCTGAGTATCGATAGTCTTTTTATTGCCCTCGATGGTCTTGTTGTTTTCCTCCACCTCAGCTTCTTTTTGCTGCGCTTCCTTCCAAAGTCGCTCACGGTACTCTTCGGTCGTACGATGTTCGGCACCAGTTTCTTTGATGCTGTCACCACGTTCCAATCCATACTTTATACCAACCTCGTTGGCAAACTCTGTATGAAGATTAGTCATATGTCTAGACAAAGCTTCCTTGTCATCATGACCATCTAGGAATACGCCCAAGAAAGAAAACTTTTCCTTTGGAGTAATAGGCAAAACTGTACAATGAATATGTGGGTTAGCCTCGTCAAGATGCACAACAAAAGCTGCTATGTTTTTTTCACCATATTTTTTACACATAAACCGATAAGCATCTTTCGCCCAATTCTCAATCTCAGGCATACGTTTCAACTGGGTATTGTCAGCTCCTTGCTCCCAATTTACATTTTGGTTTCCAAACGCCAAGTTGCGCATGACCTCTCGGTTTCCTCCCAGAATAAAATTAGCAACAGTCTTAAAGTAAGGCCTTTTGCCTTGATTTATCAAAGACAAGTTTGGGTCTTTTATTCCACGAGCCTCCAAGTTCTCTGCAATCCTCTGGGGTATTGATTTCATCTTGTTGACTTTCATAACAACCCCACCTTTCCCAATCTCAAAGTTAAGGTGTTCACGAGAAGGGTCATAATTCCACTGAGCCTTTTTAGCTCTATCCTTATCAGAGAAAACTCTGAGGTGTTCATTACTTTGGGAAGTGGTAAAGCCCTTTCCCGGTCTCATGTCTATTACATTTTTTGCTCCTGCCATATGTTATTTGCTTTAAAGAAGGGTTCTTAGGGAAGAAGTCCCTGAGCCTAATAATCCCCACGGCTTGCCGCACGAATGTCAAAATGAATTACTTTTCATTTTTGGGGGTTACAGTGAGTTTTGCAGAAACTCCGTATTAGGCTACTAGAGCAGAGAAAAAAATCCGCCCATGCGCAAGCGCATTTGTAAAGAATCCTTTCTATGTGAATATTTTTATTTTTCTGTCACAGAGTTTTCTTCCGTTTCATCGGAAGAGGGTTGGTCGAGACTGTAGGGAGTCTCCGCTTTCTCTGCCACCGGATGCTTTGCCCCACCTTGGAGAAGAAAGAATATTCGGATTAATCGAAACGTTCTTTCCTTCCTTCGAGTCCTTCACTTCAAAAGCATTCATTGCTTTGAGGTTATTGACATAAGCTATAACCGTTGGGCGTGTCCAATTCCAACGCCTTGACAGTTTTGCTATATTAAGTGCAGCTTCCTGCTCATTCTGAAGAGAATCCAGATAATGATCCACCAAATCCACAAAGGCTTGAATCTTTGAAAGACGCTGTGGGTTGTTGTAAGCCCTGTCATTGGCCAGATAGATGAAGACATTAATCGGAAGAACTATCTCATCAGACAATTCCCATATCTTGCTATCTATACCTTGTACTTTTTTATTGTCATTCATAACTATTTTTTACATCATATTTTATATGGAAAATCTGTGAAATGCAATACCTTCACAATCTTTTCCATTGTTAGAAAACTAAGCAGCTTTTCTCTCTGCGTTTTTCCAAAACAATTCTTCCTTTTTTGAATACTCTATTCTTTTTCTTCCTCCTGGCACTCCCTCGCCAGTTTTATCTGGATAAACGGCAGCAGCCATCAATATGATGAACACAGTTTCCGCTGCGCACAAGTATTGTCCACAATGGCCAGCCATGACAAAAATGACAGTTTGTGCTACTAGAGAAAATGCCATATTGTTGCCATGCAGAAAGGATAGAACCTTATCCGAAATCCGATAATAGAACATCAGACTAACTACCATCAAGCACCCCACAGAAAGGAAAATTGGTGTTTGGAATGGATAGAAATAATCAGCTATCTCTTCCCCACTATCAAACATATTGTCTAGCAACGACAGGTCAGCTACATTTACAATCTGACCTGTCATCGTTACTCTTCCCTGAGCTAATTCATTACTAAGAAGATTGGCAGCGTTCGCTGCTTCAAAATCCACGTACTGAACAAACAGGAGGACTATCAAGAAAACACGTGTAAAGAACTTTCTTGCATTGTCACTATGTTTCATCCTTTCATAAATAGCAGAAAGCACGGAGTATAAGTTCCCCCACTTGGTAGAGGACGCTTGTCTCGGCTTCACCCAGAGATGAAAAGCAAAAGGAATGGCCGTGAGCACAAAAGCCAATATCACCTTCAATGTTATTGCAAACATACCTCAGCACTTTTTAATAGAAACTGTTTATGACATCCGAGTACTTTTCCTTTTCAAGGATAAACATATCAAACTTCGGCATGTTGGTAAATTCCTTACAAACCTGCTTGTACATGATCTCCAAGCTATCATAGAAGTTGACCGTCATGTTTTCTATGACACCATGTTGTTGTGAAGCCAGATGAATGACATACATTTTGTTTTCCACAGGAACGGAATAAGCCACAGCCTTATATGTCTGCCCTTTATTATCTCGGACGGCATACAGAACATGGATGCCCAACACATTAGCCAGCTCATCCACCAAATGTTCCATCATCACTTGCTTGTTCAATAGTACAAACACTTCTGCATAGCCACGGTGCAATACTGTTTTCACACCAAGGGAATTGAAGTATTCAGGTGATTTTTCTCTAATTTCCGAGAGGAAATCAGAGATTGAATCTTTCAAAATCTCATTCTCGATGAGAGTATAGTCTATAAGTTCGTTCATGTTTTTATTATTATAAAGATGTTGACAAATACGATTTCAAGAAATATTCGGAAAGGACTTTTGTAAATTTATCTTCTTCCTCCTTAGTCTGCTTTTCCAACTCCAATTTGTTCAGCAACATAGGAAGTTCATTTGACATGTCAAGAAGTTCCTCCTTTTGCTTACTTGTTAGCGCAGCAGTAGAATAGTCATCAATAGCCATGAACGGCTGAATGAGCATCCATCTGTAGTTAGCCCTCTGGAGATGACTAAGCTTCTTTCCATTCTCCACATCTTGCTTGCAAGCCAAGGCATTTTGAACGATACGGCGATTGAAACGCATGGTAAGATAAAGCATTGTACGATCATTGACATCATCAACTTTTCTGCCGACTGAAGAATACAATCCATCGAAGATGCTAGCAGTAGCATCAGTAAGCTGCTGCAGTTGCTCATTAGAAACCTGACTCAAAAACTTCATCAAAGAACGAAAGCATCTATCTTCTTCAGAGATGAATCCAAGAAGTTCACTTTCATGCTTGAAAGGCTTGGCATTATGCAGCAAAGCCGAATACACAATAAGTGTCTTTGTCAAGTTTGGATAAGTATCTTGCTTATCGAGCTTGTCATAGAAATCCAATGCCTCCTTATACACATCGGACTTTTCTATCTTCTTTCTTGCCGTTGCCGTATTCAATTTAAGATACATGACATCACGAAGAGAACGAGGATTGGCAAACGCCAGTCTTTTGAGTTCTCCACGTATAGAATCCGACACAACAAAGTAAGCCATGGCAACAGGGCTTCTTAGATTGATGGTAGTGTCACGAGAGAATACACTATAAGCCGAATCTTGTATTTCCAGCCATGCAGAGGTAGCTTTTGCTAGATTCTCCACAGATACATCATCCATTTCCTTCAACTCTGCTAGCTCCTTCTTGCAACCTTCCACAGCATCTACGGAAGTCTTGAAAGAAGGATGTTCCTCGCACCCCACCAGGACAGAGGAACAAAGCAACGCTAATAATAATACCTTTTTAAATTTCATAAATCATTGTTTTAATTGAAAATTTCATCGCAAAAGTATATAAATTAGATAGAAACGGCTGCATAAACACGATATACCTTTTTATTTAACATATTCTTTTTCTATCCACCTATAGACTATAGGAACAAAAAGAAAACAATAATATTCCAAATAACAACTATATGGCATATTCATCCCCACAAAAAGACACAGATACGCCATCTCACATAATAGGCAAATGAGAATATAAAAGAATTATCCAATTACATCAACAAGTTAGATATAAAGGATAGGCATTACCTTTTTAGCAATACCTATCCAAAAGATAACCATCAAAACAGATTAGAAATTTGCAAGCCTAACCTCCTTGCATTTCTTACAGTATAAAAAGTTCCACCCTTAGGCTTTCCATCAAAGTATGCAAGCAAAGCTGCAACATGATCTAACATGAAATCATTGCGTTTTAGAAAACAGCCATTGTAATAATGCTCACTCAACACAATAACATCATCCACTTTCTCCAAAATCTCCAGATAACGTTTCTTCTGATTGGCGCCCCATCTTTCATTTTGCTCCCGATATGGAACAGTGGCAACAAGAAGGATGGCTGGAAGTTCCTCCTTCAGTTTCAGCACCTCTTCAGCAGCAAGCATATCAAAGCCTAGAGCCATTCCACAAAAGAAATTACGAAATCCCTTGGAATAAAGCAAGCGAATCTCATTGTTAACACTCTCCCTCACCTCTTCCACTCTATCAGAAGAGATGAATCGGTGTCCCGTAAATGCTACGGAACACCATTTTTCATACTTTTCAATCATTGTCTATTATATCTATAATAAGTTTTACCTAAGAACATACCACCCAAAACGTGTGCTCCGCTATCCTCCAATTTGTTAGCAAAATCCGCATAGCTTTTGCCTGTGGTGACAACATCATCAAACACACATATCTCCTTGTCCTTGAAATAGTAAGTGTCCAAGTCAATAAGTTGCGCTTGGCGTTCCGTCTTTTTCTTACCTCTTCGATGGTTATGAACATCCAATCGGTCTTGAAGCACGCACACATGAGAAAAACCATTGCCTATGCCGGTAAGTTCACTGACTCTATTACAGAACATCATGTATCTGCTTTGGTAATTCTCCTTCTTACTCGTCGGAACACAAACCAAAACCATACTTTTTACTTTCTCGCCATATTCCTCTTTCAAGTGCTTGGCAGTCATCTGAGCTACTTCCTCATAAGCAGAATCACGAGAATCTTTGAAAGTCCATACCAACTGCCTTGCAG
>ENA-OPKR01000140-OPKR01000140.1-human-gut-metagenome-genome-assembly--contig:-NODE-140-length-8796-cov-4.217481_pt1 | contig 8796 bp, 7 predicted proteins | sample MGYA00241790_ERZ501707 | MGnify/ENA primary metagenome ERZ501707 (study PRJEB25962, sample SAMEA2042295) | human gut metagenome | biome: human gut; feature: human-associated habitat; material: faeces... | reverse complement strand
TCAATTGATTGATAGCCATATTCTGTTTCTTTTATTTGTTATGAATTTTCTCGTAACAGTCGATGCACTTTTCAATCTTCTTGATATAATAGGAAGAGTCGTGGTCTGTTTCTTCGTCAATATGGATGGTGAAATTATTAGCCATCTCTCCGTCGTATTGATCGAATAATCTTTCCCAGCCATTATCATACATATCTATGTTTCCCCATGTTTGCCAAGCAAAATGGTATTCTTTACCTTTGTATTTATACGTAAACCACATAGGTACTGCAAAATAGTAATTTTTGCCTTTTATTGTCCTATATCGTTCTTCTTCTGGTGCATCGAATGTTACTTTAGATTCGCCAATAAATGCATCTAAGATATCTTCACGATTGTTGCGCGTCAATTTCAGCGTTAAATATAGATACCTGTTCAACCATAATGATAGAGAGTTAGCCTTCCATTCAAGCTCATATCCAGGAGTTTCCTTTATGAGATTCTTCCATATTGTATCATCGATTAAAATCTGTATAATCTCATTATGATTATCTACAATTTCATTCGGTGATAAAAGCAGACCATTAACACATTCTGAAAGCGAAGAGTCTGTTAGAACTTGCTTCCAACTCTCATTTTTTGCATCAAATACCGGTTTCCGTATGAGTTTTTTCCAATCTTCGCAATGAGAAATAAGTACTTGGTTAGCTTTCACCTTCTTGTCTCCTGAAAGACCTTCTGAGACAAAGAGGTCCATGCAATTACTGAGTTTGGTAGCGAAATTCTCCCAAGTGGTTTTCTCATTGCTATTTTTTTCGTAAAGGAAACGGATGGATCCATGAAAGAACGCACATTCTTCAGCTTTCTCTATTGCATCGTTCCAATTTTTCCATTGACCAAGTGTTTCCTCATTCCAATCATTTGGCATGGATTGGTCATTTCGATGCATTTGGACAGCCTTTTCTGCTTCCTCTTCCGCTTGCTCTTTCGCTTGTTTTGGAGCATCTGAACCGATTATTTCCTTGATTTTGGGAGAGTACAATGTTTTGTCCTTTAAGTCTTTGTCCTCTATGTCTATGATTTTTTTGATAAATTCAACCCTATAGTCTGGATTCTCGTATTGTTTATCTACATTTTCGAGAATGTTCCACATTAAACGCAGATCTTTTAAGAAATCGCGAGTATCTATATTGTCAAATTTCTTGAAATATTCATAACAACATAGTGTGAAGTCGAGTTCATTTCCGTTTTGGGGATGAAAGAATGTATCAAATAATTTACTATCTCCAAAATAGGGTACTGTGTTTTGGGCGTTGTCCAGAACAGTTTTTATCATCTTGACACATGTGTCTGCAACAGTTGAAGCAATGGGCTTGTTACGGATGTCTTGGATTCCTTGCATAATACCTGAAAAATCAGAATATGGAACAAATGGAAGTTCTATCTGACTCCAGGTATTATGATTGTGGGTGTATGCAGCAAGCTCCTTGATGTTGTTACCGCAATCCACGCCTGTTTTTTTTCTCGCTTCGTAGGCCATGATTCGTGCATACAAAGCGAAGAAAGCATTATCCGGCAATTCGTGTTCGCCTGAACAAGTGAAAAAAAGATTAGAAAGCTCTTCCATCTCTTTATCCCAGCTCTCTTTTTTATCTTCGCATAAGTCTTCCGAGAATTTGGCTTTGAAGTTCTCCCATTGTGTCAATTGCAGTCCACGGGCATTCATCTTCATGTAGATATCATCACCAAAGGCATCTATCTTCAGTTCAAATCTGATTTTTGAGGCAATGGCCTCCAAGACATCTTCTGCTGTGATTGTGTCTTGGTATTTATTCCATTCTTCATGAATAGTGGAAAGCATTCTTATCATAGAAGCTACTGTTTCATCCTCTTTCCAATAGTCCACAAACCAATCCTGACAAAGGATATCAGGATTTGGGTCTTGGGTAATGTCCCATCTTGAGTTTTCACATGTTAATGCCTGGCAGAATCGTTTAGCATTGATTCTGTCTTCATAGGTAAAACGAGAAAGTAAGCGCAGTAGTTCCTTACGATTTGAGGGTTCTGCCTTTTCCGCTGCGTATCTTGCAATCAGCCATAAGGTGGTCAGGCGTTGCTGACCATCTACGGGTACAAAAGAATCTTCTCCATTAGTGTTGATGGGGCCATAGATAAAATGCAGATTGAATTCATTCTGCTTTTTTTCTATGGCAGTGAAGATTTCTTTTATAAACTGTTTACGTACGCTTTCGGCCTTGGGATTATTGGCTCCCTGGACATAGTGGCGTTGAATGCCAGGAATAACCACACGATACCTGGACAATAGTGCAAACAAATTGTCTGGTACTTCTATATAGTGCTTTAAAATATCATTTTTCATATTTTTACAGGATTCTTTAATTTGTCAATAAAACTATCGATGTCCTTGCTCATAGAATTTCGATAAGCTTTTTTATCTTCTTCTGACCAATATGGATCTGTCATCTTTAATCCAGGGAGTGATTTCATAAACACGGCTTCTGTGAAAGGAGGTGCCCAATACTCAGTCCAACTATTACGTGCCCATTCAGAAACAGCTTTCCGTTTTCCTTCAAACAACTTGTTATTTAACGAGGAGTTTGCATCTTTTGGCAACAATGCAAGATTCCCGATAGAATTATCTTCTGTTGTCGGGTATCTACTGCCTAGTTTTTTAGCTAGCCAATCATCTCCTTTTCCTTTTCCTTCTCCTTCTTTGCATTCTTTTTGATACTCGTCAAACACTCTTTTAGAATAATCATTGCCTAACCACTCTTCTAGTTCTTTTTCATCCAAAACTTTTTGGTTTCTGGCAAATATATGCTCAATCGACCAAGCTTCTACTTGTCGATGCATTTCAAAGCTATAGCGATAGGGCCATCTTTTCCAACAGAAAGCGACATTGCTGAGCAACAGATAATTAAATAAATCTTCTCCCCAGTTGGAGTAATCGTTCTTGTCTTCTTTTGGCTTGTATTCTGCCATTTTTTCTATAGCGTCCAATATCTCCTTTCTTGTTTTGGGTTTGATATCCTTATTATTTCTTTGATGAACAATAGCTCCAAAAGCATGATACATGAGAGGGTCGTTGTACCATTCTAATAAACGATAAAATACTGAATATCACTAGTGTCCAATAAAACAGGGCAATTCGATCTTTGAAATAGTTGAATTATAGTCTTTTATGCAGCATTTTGCAATGAAACGGACTTGATTTTGTAACTTTGCAGCCAAAAAGAATTGGCTACTATGTCTCAAGACAAATATGTTTTCGCTCAACTTACTGCATTTCTGAATAGAACTCAGTTCAACAACTACGTACGCAAGTATGTGTTGCCATTATCACTTATTGTCTCGTGGCTATTGTTCACCATGATATGCAATTGAAACGCTCAACATATGAAGTTTTGCAGATTCTAAGCATTTCATTGACGGACAAAACCCACCTAAGAGATCTATTTGATAAGACTATTTTCAACGATGTCAAAGAACTCGATTATTCCCTCTTTAAGGGACTAATGTCTTAAATTATATAATAAGGGGTAGACATATATATATAATATGCATACCTCTTATTATATGGTTTTGTATATGTTTGTTATACAAAATACGAATTTGTAAGTACAAACCGTTTATTATGTTGGTTATATTTCACTTTGTTAAAAATAACGCTTTATATGTGTCAAATTAACACATTGCATTGATTAACAAAAATATTTTGATTGACACATTTTGATGAAATAGTTTTTTTTATTACTTTTGCAAATGTAAACTTACATGACTTGGCTTTAATAGACCCCGACCAAGCTGTGCTATTATTGTAGAGGTTGCATAAGGAGTAAAAAAATGAAGAAGTTTTTCATGGGCATGATTGCCGTTATTGTGTGTGGTACTGCATTTGCAGGAAACTTAAATGAGATTAAGGCTTCAGCAGTATCAGATGATGATCTTAGCTCATCTACACCAGACAAGATTGTATCTACTTTCTATGGTTCAAAGGCTTCAACTAACGCAAACAATCCTTGCAAGGGAGCAACTATCAGAAAGTGCGGAACCATAGAGTCAAGTTTGGTGTCATTTGAAGACCAAACTTTGGTGATGCAGCAGGTAAAGGATGCTGATGGTAACACATTATTTACAAACAATTTCTTTGCTCCATCTTCCGTGTCAGAAACAAAGGCAAATATTAAGCTTGAAACAATGAAATTGGGTGGAACGTTCAAGGCAAATGTGGCAGAATGAAAATAAGGCATATTTTAGCACTCCTTTTCTTTATGTTTTGCACGACCATATTTGCACAGGGGCGTGATTATATAAATGAAATGGAGCAGAACGACTTGCAAATCAGACAGAAGCCTAACACTGAAGGGCTTCTGTCTGATTATTTGCATTCAGCAAACATTAAGGAAGATACAATTTTTGCAATTCTTTATAGTCCTGCTGAATGTTTTAGATGTGAAGCTGCAATTCCTGCATTTTATGATAAACTGAAACGCAATAATCCGAACAACAAGTTATTACTAATAACTGCATATGGGGATTCTAAAACAGCAAGTTGGTATAATTCTAAAAACAACTATAAGGCTGATTATTACATTTATGATACGAAATCAGTTTATAGCAACATCTTCAGTTTCAACTCTGAAGGAATGTACGGATTGTATATACTCAAATTAGTTCCAAAAGAAGGCGTGTTCGTCACAGGTGGACAATATACGGTCTTAGGGGCAGAGTTTGTGAAGCAGTTGGTACTTTGTAAAAAGAGAATTGCTCCTCACATGTATGAATTGGATAAGAAAGACTCATATAAAGAGGTGGCAGACCAGATTGCGATGATAAATGTTCCTATGCCAAAATGGAAACAAACGGACATCGAGGTCAACACGAAAGATGGAGTAGAAATATCATCAATATATGATATTCCCAAAATAGAGAATGGACACCTTTTTTTTAACGACATGCTGAACAATGGTATAATGCTGTTTAATAAAGAAAATGGTTTGTTTAAATTCAAGCGACTCTTCCAAGCAGACGAAGCTGAGAAAAAGAAATTTGTTTCCGTGCCAGATAAGGATTTCAGAAACTTAGTAAAACAAGGACAAGTCTTTTACATAGCATTGTCTGCAAATATGTTGGACTCTTCTCATATCGGAATTTCCTATTCCCTGCCAAAGATTCTTCGAGAAAAAGTAGGCAACGAATGGAACTTTAGCTTTTACAATGCCCCTGCTGTCTTGATACGAGACATCAACAATTATACGTCAGGCAAGATGATTTCACCAGATTTCGATTTGGAACATTCCAAGTATTTCTATCTTCACTTTGTGTTCGACTTGTTCAATAACAAATTATGGACAGGAAGCGAAAAGTTGACATGGCCTATGGATGGATTTGAGAAAGAGGATATTGTAGGACAGAAAGATTTAGACCCTTTTAATGGCAGCTTTTATAAGACCTTCAATCCAATAATAGCTTCTTTTCGTATCAATGACGGAAAGTGTGATGGACATTACGGCAAATTAGAGCGTATTCAAGAAAATAGCAGAACAGGCTATTATTATCTTAATAATGTATTCGCACATGAAGGAAAAACTTTCTTGTATGGAAATGGTTACACAGGAAAACTGTATGTGACAGATAGCCTTCATCTTGACAAATATAAGGTTTACATGGTGTTTGACACAGATACAGTTCCTATGATTGCACCAGACTCCACAAAATTTTATACGCATGAATATGGAAATCTGTATAGTTCTTACTTCACAAAGTGCATCACAACAGTAAAGATGGACAAGAGGAACATCTATTGTCTTGTAAAGCATGGCATGCCAAGGACAGACAACTTCCAAAAAGACAGATATTCCTTTGTCATCGTAAATAGGAAAAACGGAAAGACTAAGGAATATCCACTTCCGTCTGTCGCTCCTGCTGAATACAAATGTTTGGGGTATGGAATAAATGCACAGGATAAGCATTTCAACCCATTCATGTTTATCAAGAAAGATGGTAAGTACATCATTAGAATGTTGGACATTTAAGCTCCATTATAATGTGGACAATACACATTTTATCAATAAAGCCGTATCTTGCCCCAACCAGGTATTGATGCGGCTTTTTTCATTCTGTTTACAGGATTATGACATATAATCGTACCATTATAAATAGCATGTCGAATGCCAAGCATACAGATAGGATCTACTTATCAATGAAAATAGCATAATATAATTCATGAACAATTGAGAGATTGTAGCAGAATGTCAATGAATTTTTAGCCTCAAAAAATGAGGGTACGTCATGGAGTTATGACACACCCTCATAATTATAATTTTTAGTCGTATTTCACGATTATCACCCCATCATGTTTACTCCATACTGCATTAAAAGGCGTTGCAAAATCGCAATCAATTTTCCCCATAAATTCATTGTTGCTATACACATCTAATCTGATTCTGTTCTTTCGATTTTCTGAATAAGTAAAGCTAATTTCTGAATTTCTAATTTTTTCTATGCAAAGACTGTATCTTATAGTCTTAGCGCTCTTTGGATTGATTTTTATAAATTTATTCTTTGCTTTTGTCAAATATGTCCATCTATTGTTTATATATGTAAGTAAACCATAAACCTTGCCAATACTAATCTGCTTTTTACCATAATTTTCAATTGTAATTGTTACAAATGAAGGTTTTTTATCATGGACAATTGCACTGATTTTTAAAGAATCATTCAAGTATGTTTTACTTTCATTTTTAATATTATATTCTTCTTTTGAGGAAACAGAAGTAGTCCCCAATATTAGTAAAATGAAGACGAAACAACCCAATGTCAATCTATTCATAATTTAATATCTTGTTAAGCCGAAGGTCTGATTTATTAAATAAGCCTTAATACACGCTCCATAAGTGATACCATTGTATGTGATGCTCCCTAAATTAATCCCAACAGTATATCTCGTATTTGTCGCTTTTGTCAAGGCATAAACAATACCACCGCTATCACCACTATTTGAAGTATATTTTGCCAATATAACATCCTTGTAAATAGTTTTTTGTGCTGAGTTAGGAACGTCATAGCTTGCATTAAATATAGTTCCTGAACTTCTTTTAGAGACCATTCCAACCATATTTATCCAAGAGCCTTTTGGCGGTTGAGCCAAAGCTATAGAAAGTGTATCTTTTTGCAAATCTTTCATGAATTTGATTTTATTAGTTGGAGCATGTTTTTTTTGATGTTATTGAACAAAATGCAGCGTCAACATAATACTCTTCCTTTGAATATAAACACTTGCCAATTTCTACGTTGGCTGAATCTTTTAAAATATCATTAACTTTTATAAAGTGACCTGCTGTGACAATGCCTATATTGCCATTTTTATCTTTAGCTCTATACCCTATAGATGCATTGTGTGTTTTGCCATCACGAATTGTCTTGATTTCACCAGCACAATCAATTCCGTCATTAAGAATGATTTTTCCGCAATTTACAAATTTGATTTTATTGCTATCGCAGATTTTTTTCTTGAATTCTTGGATTGTAGATGAATTTTTATGAAGCAACCCCACTTCTACTATATTTTCTTTTTCAGATATGCCATATATTGTCACATTTTGATATAGAAAGTTATTGCCTTCAAGTGCTTTTTGCCGAATATCCTCAACCACTTGCTGCAACTCTTTATAAGAGTATTGGCAACTTTCATAAATAGTTGAACGAGATAATGCTGCTCTAGTTTTTAGAACAGATACACCTTCTCCCTTTTTTACTAAGACTACAAGATTTCCATCATCATTTATATAGCATCCACCATAATAAGCAGGGATTTCAGCTGTGGACATACTTCTTGTTGGCGAACTATTTAATGATTTCATAAGTTCAAGATAATCTGCATAAGCATTCTCTTGAAGAGAGACCTCCTGTCCGTTTTGAACTTGTTGCGCTTCAACAGAAGCGTTCTTGTCTTGCTCTAAATCATTGTTGCAAGAATAGAATGTCAATAATCCTACTAAGCAAGCTAACATTTTTAAATACACTTTTGCTTTCATAATTAAAACGTTTTAAGTTGGAACTTATTTATACAGTAAATATCTTAAAATATTACTTAATACTCAAGTTACATATACCCATATAAAAAGCGAAGTCCCACCGTGGTACGCATCGTTGAGAGGCGTGGTGGGATTTGTTGCTGCAAAGATATGCTTTTTTGTCGGAATCTCCAAACTTTTTCTTGAAAATCTGCTTATAAAAAGAGGAATTTAACGCAAAAAGTTCTAATTTCCATAAAAATCTCATTCTCTTACAGCAGCTTTTCTGTACTGAATTCTTACAGCCGTTCTGTGCATTTGCAGCCATCGATGTACAGAATAAAAGGGCTATGCCCCAGATAATCTTCTTCATTTTGACTTGTTAAATTGTAGCGTTAGTTAAATTTGAGGGCAAAAGTACAAAGAATATTCGAGAAAACAAACGGAAAATGGAGATTTCTTCGTATCTTTGCACACATATTTTGTAAGATTATGAAGAAACTGTATATTCTTTTGTGTGGGGCAACGGCGGCCCTGCTGATGGCGGCATGCCAGGGAGGAAAGACGGCTGCTGCTGATGCGGAGGCTGGCGATACTCTGGAGATGAAGTACGCCAAGTTGCTTACCATCGTGAAGCATGGCGATGGGGAAGAGAGTTCCGATGCTGCAGAAGGCATTGATTATCAGTATGCTGAGGCTATCATCGCCAACCCCTGGAAGGCGGGAACGATGCTGCATCGCTACATCCTGATTCCGAAAGGAGAGGAGGGGGATGAGACGG
>ENA-OPKR01000135-OPKR01000135.1-human-gut-metagenome-genome-assembly--contig:-NODE-135-length-8989-cov-1.317439_pt1 | contig 8989 bp, 4 predicted proteins | sample MGYA00241790_ERZ501707 | MGnify/ENA primary metagenome ERZ501707 (study PRJEB25962, sample SAMEA2042295) | human gut metagenome | biome: human gut; feature: human-associated habitat; material: faeces... | reverse complement strand
ACAGATGAGTCTGCTGCTTTGATTGCCATATCTTCTCTGCTACTTGTAGATAGAAGCGAAGCTGCCCTGACTGAATATTTGGCAAAATTATGCAGGGAGTTTGGCGAAAATGGGAAATTTGGAAATAGCACTTTACAACAAATCAGTGAAGACAAAAAGTCATTGAGCAATAAACTTTCTTCTGTAAGAGAAAATATCATAGAACGCTATAACGAACTTGGATTAGAAATTGAAGTAAAAGAGTTAGGATACTTTATAGATTGGGATAATGACGGACTTGCTGGAAATGAAACTTTACAAGATGGACAAGAGGTCAAATTAGAAACATCAGAGCTTAATGTACCCAATGAAGGAGGAGTTTATACAATCAGTATATCTTCACCCATTCCAGTATATTTGACACCTTTAATTGAAAAAGATGACGACGAAGTAGGTAACATCACAGAAGATAATCTTTTTACGGATCTTTACGAACAGATAGAAAACGATGACATTTCGATAGAAAAAAGCATTGAAGGAAACACGTTGATGATTAAAGTTTCTCGACTAAATTCTAGAATTGATAAATCGGCATCTGTAAATATTTACGATTGCATGGGTAACATGTTAGGTGAAGTAAAAATAATGCAAGAAGGAAACGGAGATACTTCAATACCGAAATTAGGACAGACAGGAGAACAAATAGTTGCAGACTTTGCATCACCTATTGCTCGCGGACTTTCTGATTTTAATCTTATTGAGCAATACTACCACTATAATAAAGAAGCGGATTTGGTAAGTCAATACGTTTACCCCAGTTGTGATAATGTAAAAAACATTTGGAGTAATTTTTATAGTGCCAATAGGATGATTATGCTATTTAAAGAAAAGGAAGCTGAACAGCTCGGTGTTTATCAAGACTATCTTAATGTATTCAGCGCAATGTATTATTACTATATGGCAGTGGCTTGGAAAGACGTTCCTTATATAAATTACGTGCTTGATATAAATAACGCATATAATATCAGCAGAACTCCAATACATGATATTTTCTCGGACTTAAAAGCCAATTTGGAAAAAGCCATAGATAATCTTGAAGAGAAAAAGAATGAATCGCTTAGTAATGATGCCAATGATTTTTTCTTCTTGTCAAAAGATGTAGCAAGAATATTGCTTGCTAATATTTGTATGTATCAAGGTGAATACAACCAAGCAGAAAAGCTCTTGGGAGAAGTTATCAGCAATGGCTTCTATGAGCTGGATGCTTCCAATTATAACAACAAGGAAACCATTACGAATTTATTTAATAATGGAAGCAGCAAAGAAACCATATTTGCAGCTCATAATGATGAACCTCAAACGCGTGGAAATATTTCGATTGGCACCCCTCCATTAGTTCCCATAATGACTTATACTGATGTAGTTTTGTCTTATGCTGAAAGCCTTTATAAAAATGGTAGGACATTGGAAGCCGAATCACAGTTGCAAAAAGTAATCACAGCTAAACATATTAGCGTAACAGGTGAAAATACTTTGGAGAAGATAAAAGATGCAAGACTACAGTTGATGCTTTATACCAACACCAACTTCGCATTCATGAAAAGAAACAATTTTGCAAAAGAGGTATATGGAATTGAAGAATACAGACTGCTATTACCAATACCGCAACAAGAAATAATTGTCAACCCGTCAATGACACAAAATCCGGGATATTAATAAGAATACGACTTAGACCTAAAAAGTTCCACGATTCGCTATTGAATGGTGGAGCTTTTTATATTAAAAAACAATACGATCACAACTAAAACATAAAACTAAAAATTTTCTTTTGAGAGGTCTTAAATCGTTCAATCTCCAAAGAGAGCGATTTCTTTAATTGAACAGCCATAAAGCCCAAGAAAGGCAGATTTGTTTCTTCTTCCTGTGATTGACGTAAGGCAGAAATATACTCCTCTCTATCTTCCTTGAATATCTTAGTAGGAAAAAGGTTGTAGCAAAACTGAATGTAATTCATCAGCAAGCGGGCAGTCCTTCCGTTACCATCTACCCACGGATGAATGGTCACTAAGTTAAGATGGGCATTGAAACTTAATTCGTATTGTTCCCGAAATGTTCCCACTGTCTTTTGCTTTTCCTGTAATAAGGTGCAAAATTCATCTATTTTGGCAGGAACTTTCTGATAATTCATATAAGAACGTCCACCAATACCAGCCGTCACGCCACACAAGCGAAATTCACCTTTGGAAGAATCAAAAGAGCCTCCCATAACGTTATAAATACTGCCTGTCGTACGCATCAATGTCGAATTCAGCTTTTGCAAAAACGCTGAATTAATTGGCTTCTTACATTTGGCTTCCTCTTTGGCAAACTCATAAGCTTTCTTTAAGTCCTCATTCATCAAATGATATACCAAAGGTTTCCCTTTAGCAGTCAATCCCTCATCGAAAAGCATTTGTGCCTCCGCTTCGGTGAGTGTAGAACCCTCAATTGCTGTAGAATGGGTAATAAGAGAATAGAGGTAGTACTTTTCATAGTCCACCGCTTCACTAATACCAAGTTGCTGAAACTTCTGGTATAACTGTTCAATCTCATGCCAAACACCTTGTTCCATAGACTTTTATTATATGCATTTTTCCTCTCAAAGGTACTGCATTTGTCTTGCGTAGCCAAAGAAAACAAAGACTTACTACTCCATTTTTTGCAAATGCAGGAAGGATAAGAGATAAATCAGACAAATAAAAAGAGCCAAGTATCGAATTATCAAATACTTAGCTCTTCTTGTACCCTTGACCGTTCTATTCTCGAACCACTTTTTTGAGGACTTGGATAAGATTTGGGAGTTGAGGCATTGGATTCCTGACCCCACAAAGCCAATACTTCCACCTAACAAAGTTCAAAGAACGACGGTTTGATTTCTTTTTCGCAAAGATACTGTTTCTTAGGTATATGGCCAAAAGAATACAGAAAAACTTACCCCTAAATTATGGGCAAGCACTTTCAGTAGTGTTTTTGTCAGGGATGGACTTGTAACATATTGGCAGGTAGGGGGATGTATGTCTTCCTACCCCCGTATCCCCGCTTATAATGCCTTCCTTAAGGAAGAGGGGTATGTCTTTAATCCAAGTGCTTTGTCATCCTCAAAATTTTCTACAGAATTTGAGAGGAACTTACTAATCTTGATAATCCTTTCAGTCTTACCTATATTTATATATGTATAATGGATTAAGAGTATGAAAAGAATTACAAGACAAAGAAGCGAAGAAACAAAACGCAAAATCAGCGCAAGCCTTAAAGGTAAGGCTAAAAGTGCGCAACACAAGAGGGCGATATCAGTTGCCCTCAAAGCCTATTGGGAAACGATTCCTGATTGTATAGATAGTGTGAACAAATAGAAGAGAGGTCTCCACCTCTCTCCATTATCACATTATCAAAAGGGGGAAATGTAGCCTGTAGAGTACATTTCTGAAAAATAAAAAGGAAATTCTTATGAATAGTGAGTTATTTAACATTCGACAGGCTGAAGATAAAAGCCAACTATAAATATCTGTTAGAACGACAGATTCAGTTCAACCAAACGTATAATTCCAAGAATGGGGAATTAACAGGTCTATATTACTCATCCAAGAATGATAAGAGTGTACCATTCAACTTATACATTGCAATAAGCAAACCACAGCAAACATTAACCTTGGAGTTTTCGAGTAAGATACTTGGAGAAGATTATCCCAAGCTCATATCCAAACGCACCATTCGTCAATGCCTTGAAAACATCAACAAGTTGGGTATCTGCCTTATTGATGTGGAAGGTATATTGCAAACGGGATGTGTCACCTCTGCAGATGTAACCAAGGATGTACATGCAACCCTATCAGATGAAACCCTGCAAGCATTGTCAATATGGGTAAAGAATTACAGACGCTACAAATGGGATTATTACGATAGTGAAGGTATAGACTTCATTAGAGACGTTAAATCTTCCAAGTGTAAAGAGTGCATCCGTATCTATCGCAAAGAGAAAGAAATAATCAAGCCTAAGAATAAGGACTTTCTTTCTATACTCCCTAACAAATGGGAGGTCGTAAAGCAATTCAATGGTGTAACAAGGTTTGAGGTAAAACTTGAAACTATTGGTAAAGTTAGAAGTTACCTTAACCTCAGAGACACTTATATCAATGAGGTGTTGAATGCAGAAGCCAACCTCATACTGACTATGTACGACCGAGTATTTGGCCACACTTCAGACGTGCCCGAAATTCAAGCAGACACCTTTGATGATTTTGCTATGCAGAAGATATTGAATGCATACCACGGAGATATAAAAACAATCGAGATGACTTTGAAACCTCTCTATGCTTCCCGTTCAGGATTTGACAAGAGAATGACTAAAATCCGTCAGACTTGGGAAAAGATGCTGAATAGTACAAGTGGTGGAATCAACTATGTAAATTCGGTGAGAAATCTTTTGGTTTGACTAACTGTAGCAAAATGAGAACTGTATCAAAATAATCTTTCAACGGACTTTGATACAGTATCTTTTATGTATCAGCATAATCTAAAAGGTTATAATGATTCAAAGGTACGACAATCAAAAGTTGATACCTGCAAAGTGTCTATTTCTGATTGCTTATATAAGAAAACACGCAGACTTGATTCGTTCTCTATAATAGAAAATATCATAGCTGCAAATATTTTCAGGGAAATCTGTCTGTCTAAGGCGATTTTTTTGTATCTTTGGCACATCTTAGCCCAAATAGGCTTTGACAGACATAGTATTGGAAGCGTTTGGCTTCATTCCGTTTGTGGTGAACCTCGGAAATTCAACGTATAATCGGAATGGCAGAGAAACGCTCCCTCTTGGTTGTCATATATGTACTCTTACATATCAACGCCAAGGGAGTGAGCCGTTTCTGTCATCCATTATACGGGCACTCCGAGTTAAAGCCTACCACAAAGGATGATTGGAGACAAGTAGGCTCACTCTTCTTTTATTGTGTTTCAACATTAAATGTTACCGCACTTGTTGAGCCGAAAGTGCATATTTCCTTTGTTATGGCTTTACAAGTTTATCGCTATGCAAATTACCTGACAACAGATGAAAGGGAGCAGTTCCGTTCTTTGTGTAAATTACTGACTAAAAGCAAGGATGATTATATATTGGTAGCAAATCCTATCATAGGTGGGAGGGAATTGGATGCACTCTTGATAAAAAGAGATGCTATCATTGTTTTAGAGTTCAAAAACTATACGGGAAGTTTGACCGCCTCAGAATTTGGTGATTGGCATATTGTCAATGACGAAGGCATAGACGTGGTTGTCAAAGGTGGATTTGGCAATAAAAATCCTTTTGTTCAGGTTACGCACAACAAATGGAGTGTTGTCAATAAATTCAAAGATGAGCTTAATTCCCCTTTAGTGAATGCTTATCATGTCAGTGGGATTGTCGTTTTCAAAGGGAACATTACAGAAAACAAATTCGACTTTTCTCCCAAGGTTCGTGCTTGGTTTCGCATAGCAGATATGACTAATGTCATAGAAACTATTGAGAATATAGCTTCTCCAAAAATAGACTTTAATGATGCTTTGTGGAATGAATTGCCCAAATTCCTGAATGTCGAAGATTACCTTTGGACAGACTATGAGCAAACGACATCTGAAGTCTTGGCACACAACGACAATGAAGCAAATCTTTTCCAAAATGAAAAAAAATCTAAGGAATCTTCGTTGTCTGTAAAGAGCGAAAAGGATATTAAAAGCATTATCACTGCAAATGGTTTCAAGATATGCAAGGAGAAAAGAGAAAATAAACGGGATGCAAAATCCGTATCTTATTCTGATTTGAATTTGTCAAAGCAATCTATCGCTTTCTTAAAGGGCAAAGGCATAAATACACTTTGGGAACATCAATATTTGGCCATTAAGAAAGCTAAAGAAGGGAAAAACCTTTGCATTACTACGTCCACAAGTTCAGGCAAGACGGAAATTTTTCAAATCGTTGCCATCGAAAAACTGAAAGAATCGCCTGACTCAAAAATTTTAGCCATCTATCCAATGAAAGCCCTAAACCGTCAACAATTGGAACGATGGGAAAAGACAGGATTCAAAGTGGGAAAGATAGATGGGGATGTTACGGATTCTGAGACAAGAAAAACTGTTTTGCAGAATAGTCAGATAGTAGTGGCCACTCCCGACGTGATACACGCTTTCTTATTAGGAAGGCTTAATGACAACACTGTAGGGGAAGCCATACAAGATTTCATCAAAAATGTTTCTTTGGTGGTTATTGATGAACTGCATCTATTCAAAGGCGTGTTTGGCACAAACTCTGCTTATTTGTTCCGCCGTTTCAATAATATTCGCAGGTTGTTGAAACGAAAGAGCAAAGATTTTGCCCAATATATTACAGCCTCTGCCACATTGCCCAATGCCATAGAACATTCTTTCAACATAACGGGAGTAACAGGTTTTGAAGAAATAAGTATTCAACAAGATGCTTCTCCTATGGCTGAAAAGGTATTCTATTTTGTAGAACAGGATGATACCGATGCCGATGTGGTTAATATGGTGTATGATTTCTCTACAGTGGATGGCGCTAAGAGTATCACGTTTGTAGAAGGGAGACAACGGGCAGGCGAAATGGCTCACAGAATAGGACAAATGGTTTCGGAGAATGCAGCAGATTCGGGTATATATCCTTATCGTTCAGGATATGAAACTGAATCGGTCAATGTTATAACGGAAAAACTAAACAAAGGTAACTTTAAGGGAGTGATAAGCACCAGTGCTTTGGAAATAGGCATAGACATTGACGGACTGAATATAGCTATTATTGCAGATATGCCGTATGATAAGAATAGCTATATGCAGCGCGTTGGTCGTGTCGGACGATATGGATGTGAAAAGAGTTATGTAATTGTGGTAAAAACAAGTTCTTTTGCTTCGCAGCTTCTTTTTGACGAACAAAAGTACAACTATGACATTGACAAAGTATTGCCAAATTACGAACCTGCTTTATATTTGGAAGACAAAACAGTGCAAAACATCCATGCGCTTTGTCATGTAGGTAATACAGATTATTGCGAATATGCCAAGTGGAGGAAAGAATTTAATCAAGCCCAACAGTTCGATGACGGAGGATGTTTCCCATCTTCATTTGCAAAATTGTGTCAAGATATTCTTACAGGACAAGAATCTAAAGATTACCAAGAGAAAGAAAACAACTTGGTGGGCGCACCGCAAATTGCTTATCCCTTGCGCTTCATTTCTGACATATACAAAATTTTACCAGTAAAAGGGGAAAAGAATTTTATTCCAAGAGAAAGCATTACACGGGAACAAGTAGTGACTGAAGGCTATGAAGGTGCTGTAAGAAACACTTTGTACAAAGGTGAACACATTAGGGAAAGAGTCAGATATATCAACTTCCCGAAGAAGGAAATTAACGTAGCCCGTGAATGGAACGATTACTTGTCTACTTCTCCTCAAATATCAAGATATATCATACCTAACTTCAACAAAGATTTTAGATATAGGACAATTTATTTTGGAGATGCAAAGATTTATAATCTTAGCGTTAAGGAGTATTATAACATCTATGGCTATTGGGAAAATTATAATAAGAAGAGAGAGTATTTTAGATATAAATCTTCCAATGGTGATGCTAAGATTCTCAAAATACCTCCTTTCCCAACAACAGGAGTCGTATTCTTTCATCCCTCATTGAATGCCCAAGGGGTAAACAGGCAAGACATTGCAACGATATTGTTTGAAGTATTCTTGCGATTGAGAGCCTTTGAGAGGAACGATATTAACTATAGAGGAGGTAGGCTGTTCAATAGCAATGACATATTGAAACGAGATGATTGTTTTATAGCCATTTATGACGCAAACGACTTGAACCTGACCAGTAGAGCCTTGGATGAACATCTGTTGAAGCAGATTTTTGAGTATATCGCCGATAATATGGAAGTAACCACAGCCTCTGTTTGTCCGAATATTACTTCTGAGACTGTAGATGCTTTGAACGATTTGTGCCAAAGTGTCTTAAATAATGAAGCAGATTTGGCATATAAAGACTTGGGCAAGGAGCGTAAGTTCAAAAAGAAAACGGAAGTCATTTACAGAATGTCGAGTAAAGAAAATCCCGAAGTTTTCAACGAATACAAATGTATATTTGTAGCACGGGATGAAGATGGCACATATACTATTCTTTTGAACGGCGACCTTATATTTGATATACCAGCAGATAGCATCGAACCATCTGAAAACACAGAGTATGAATGATTTTACCAATCGGCTTAGGGCAGAGATTATAGCTGTTGGCAATGGACGTTATACGCTAAGCCTTGGCACGTATAGCTTAGATGCTGATTTCTTCAAGATTGAAAGGCTTGCAGAAGGTAGCAATTACTATCTTCTGTGGCCTGATGCCCAAAGGGATGATTTCTATCTGTACAATGCCAAGAAGCAGATTTACGCATTTGATCGTAAACTTTTCAAGAAAACTGAATATTACTCTGAGGATAGCTTGTCGTTTGTGGCATACAGAAGCGACCATAACTATGCTTATATGTTCTATGAGGACGGATATATAGACAAACATGTATGTGGGTATATTGGGGAAGAATATAACGGAGTGCGTCCTATAAAGACTTATGGAGGCAGATGGCTATACTACAATGTTTATATGCGAAAACCCCTATGGAAAGTGGAAAAACTGAAAGAAGGATGGTCTTTAGGCAAAAAGCTCGATTATAACTGTTTCATAGTAAATCATGCAGATGGCGGAATGGAAATTCGAGGATATAACATTAAAAAACATGAACCAGAATATAATCATTCCATATATGATTCTATTAAAAAGTGTGCCGACTCTCCGTATCTTGTCTGTAAAAAGCGGAGAGAAAACTTGTTCGATTTATTCCTATGCAGGAAATTCAGATGCCTAAGTAACCCTCAATGGCGAACCCCGAATTTCTTGTTCAAAGAAAACTATATCTTTTACAACTCTTCG
>ENA-OPKR01000132-OPKR01000132.1-human-gut-metagenome-genome-assembly--contig:-NODE-132-length-9096-cov-2.042252_pt1 | contig 9096 bp, 9 predicted proteins | sample MGYA00241790_ERZ501707 | MGnify/ENA primary metagenome ERZ501707 (study PRJEB25962, sample SAMEA2042295) | human gut metagenome | biome: human gut; feature: human-associated habitat; material: faeces... | reverse complement strand
TTGTCACTGACTGGAATTCGCACCTAAAAAAGTAATGGTAGTATAAATCGTGAAAAGTTTAGGTTATAAATTATAAAGCTGGATAAGAACAAAAATAGATATGCCAAGAAAGCAAATGAAACTCGTATGGATAGAATCCATTCCTCTGCTAATTTACTATCAATAGCAAAGCTCACTACCTTGTCCATAACTAATGCAAAAAACAATAGAGTAACTACATAGCAAGAAATCAGTTTGATCCAGTAATACTTTCTTTTTGGAACTCGCATTCCAAAGAGAAATAAGCCAAAGAACAAGGGTGTGATAAAAGAAAAGTGGCCTAGGAATAGTTGCATATCATTCTCCGTTTATATATAAGTTTTGAATAGCTTCCATAAACTCCTTCTTATTAGAACGAGAAAGAGGAATATTGAATCCATTCTTCAAATGGATAGTATGTTTTTCAAGTCTTTCCACATAAGATAAATTTATTAGATAACTAGCATGGCATCTAAAGAATAGAGAAGGAAATTTACTTTCGCATTTCTTTAAAGAACCAAATGAATAATATTCGTTATCATTAGTGACATACTTCAATAAGTGATCATCGCTTTCGATATAAATCAAGGAATTCAACTTTATAGCTACTTTTTCATCAGTAGAAGTAGAGATTGTTATCATATCTTCGTTTTTCTTAGAAACCAGTTTAATGAATCTCTTCATCTTTAGTTTTAAGGAGTCATATTCTACTGGCTTTAGAATGTAATCAGAGGCATTTACTTCATAACCCTTGATAGCGTATTGAGTAAGTTGGGTTACAAAGACTAATACGACATTCTCATCCTTCTCCCTTATCATCTTACTAGCATCATAGCCATTAATCTTTGGCATATCTATGTCTGTGAAGATGATGTCATATTGCTGTTGAAAACTAAAGAGAAAAGAAGGTGCATCATTGAAGGTTTCAATAGATAATCCTATTTTCTCATCACTAGAAAACTGCTTAATGTAATCAGCCAACTTGTTCATACAGACCTTGTCATCTTCGATAATAGCTATTCTAAACATGCTTCGTAAGCCCTTTTATATCGACTATTTTAAGAAAACAAACTCCAAAATCAATAGTATCCTAATAAAAGCTAATTTACAGCTTAATTTTATTTTTAGACTAATTTCAATGGATGTATATTCTATTATTAACAAGAAAAAGCAGCAACTTAATAAAATAAGAATATTATTTAGAATATAAATAAATATTTATTTAATACATTAAAATTTAATTTACAGATTACTTAAAAAGTAATTAACCCTCCGATTTCTCATACCAAAATAATATGGAGAGTCCTTTTACTTTTTTTTATCAATCCAGCAAAATAAAAAAATACTAGTCAATTTTAAAATTTTACCCACATATGTGAATATTTATGTTCATATCCATTTGTTTGAATCACATTTTCTTCTCTTAGTATTTTTTCGCTTTATGTAAAAAGATAATAAAGTTAAATTTCACTCTGTTTTTTAAGGAAATATCATTTTTATTATTCGTAAAAAATAATTTTTAAAAAATGTATGTTTGTTATTCCACTATATTATTTTTGTTCTATAATAAAAAATAGGAAGTATCTTTTATGATAGATATTGGAAATTCGATTTTATTCTTTTCAATACATATGTCTGGTGTCACTAGTATGAAAGCAGATTATTCGAAAGATTATATTACTTCCTTGGATTATCATTCCTCTACTACAGTAGCAGAATTAAGGAGCACTAAAAATTATGAATAAATATAAATATTTACCTTGTCTATTCATTACCTTGAGTTTAATCTCTTGTTCGTCTAAAAATAATATCACTAACCTTATACACACAGAACCAGCTTATCTAGGCGATCATCAACTCTACGGCTATGAGAAAGGTACTTTAAGAAAAAATAGCGAAAATAAGTATTATGTTTCTGATAGATTTGGATTCGCACATTATCTTTGTGTTACTAGAGCCACAAAAGAACCTGATGTCTTGTTCTATTCAGCCATAGATACAAACATCAGTTACAACAAGAAAAAGGAAACTAATAGCTTAACATTAGAAGACTTTGAAGTAGGAGAACAAGTTATCTTTTGGTGGAACCTAGGATTTGAAGGTAATTATAAGTACTACAACTTACCTGTGATGTATATATGGAAATATTCAGATAAAGTTGAATTAACACCATTCCACAAAGAGAAAGGTGATTTCTTAAAGCCAAACTCTGAAAGAGAAAGAGCTTGGGACAAATTCTTTGAAACCACCGATGGCAAAATCTATTGCAGCTACTATGACTACAATGAATCTGGTATGGTTTTCGATTGGAAGTATCAACCGACTACTTATAAGGAAAGTCATACTTATGATTGCTATGTACTTGATGGATGCAATTTAGCTGCTTTTTTGATATGTAATGAGGAAACATTCTAGTTTGAGTTTAATAAGTTTACTTGATAAAATTATCTTGCTTAATGAAGCGTTTGTTTTTATGTGGAACTGAAAAATGCAACACATATAGCTATTACTTCAAAAGCATATAAATTGCAAAGTGTGGATACATTGTGTGGTCATCAACATTTGGGTACTAAATTTTAAGAAGATAAAGTTCGTAAAATGGATATAGATCATTCAATCAGCAAATGCCAAAATTATAATGGGAAAGAGTAATACGCAATAATATTTCTAAGTAAGACTACCAATAAAAATAGATTTATATCTAAATTCGTTCTAATAAAAACCATAAAATAAGTTATTTCTTGAAGCAGTAATTATAAGAGTATTTGAAACTATTGGTTCACTGGATCCATTAATATAAATTTCCAAAGTAACATAAGTTACATTGTCATTAATATAATCTTTATTCTTCTCCAAATGATATGTACATCCATCTATAGTTTCATTTGTAAATGAACCATCATAACTAACATCACTATCTTCTCTTCGTGTTTTCCACTTAAAACTTGTCACTTTGCTTTTTATACCACTCGGCAATATTGTTATATCGAATTTAGAAGTGTTTATTCTATTAAAGAAATCTAAATAGACAAATAATTCCTTTCTCAAAAATTTTAAAAACTTCTAGGAAGAAACTATATTCAATTTATATTTATAATTTCAGCTATAAAAGCACTTTAAATCATAAATTAACCTAGAATTAATGTTAAGTGTTAAAATATAACTAAGTATAGCCGAAAGAAATACTAATTCAATAATTAAAGGATAGGTGATAAATTGATGAAAAACAGCGGTCTATTAAAGAACAAGACTCTAATAATCGGCTGTGGAAGACTTGGTTCTTCCATAGCTAACAAGGATTCCTCCAGCGGAAAAAACGTTATGATCATGGATTCTGATCCAATGTCTTTTGAAAAACTATCCGAGGGATTTAGTGGTTATACATTTGTTGGAGATGCCACTGATATGTCTCTTCTCGAAGAAGCATACATAACTTCAACAAGAGAAATAATCATCACCACCGGTGATGATAACACCAATGTCTTTTTGGCATTAGTCGCTAGAAAAATATACAACGTTCCTCAAATCTACGTTAGATTGGACGATCCTAACTTGGAAGTTTTATTAGAGAACTGTGACGTCCATGCAATCTATCCTTTCAAGCTCTCTTTAGAAGAATTTTTAGATATAAGAGAAAAGAATGATGGAGGCTTAAAGAAATGAGAATAGTAATAGCTGATGGCAGCTCTGCTGCTGACTATGTCATCAAAGCCTTTAGAAAGATAGGAAACGAGTTGATTGTCATCAACTCGAGAAAAGATATAGTTCAATATCTAGTCAAATCCAATCAAATCCCAGTCATCTATGGTGAGCCGTACAAGACTTCAATACTAAGGGAAGCGCATATCGAAGGAGCTGATCTTTTCATAGCGTTAGGAAAAGAAGATACGGATAACTTTGTAAGCTGCATGTTGGCAAAGAAAGTCTTCCGTGTCAAGAAATGTATTTGTACAGTGAACGACCCTTCATATGTCGAATTGTTTAGGAAATTAGGTCTAGATAGTGTCGTATCGTCAACACAAATCTTAGCTTCATCGATTTTTAGTGAATCTTCACTCGAAAAATTTACTAAATCCATGTCTTTTGAAGATGATAAAATTGTTTTAACTGAAATCATAGTTAAAGAAAACTATGAATTGAGTGGAAGAAAGATTATGGATATAAACTTCCCTAAGACCGGAACAATTTCATGTGTCTATAGAAAGCCCAGCGTCATAATTCCTAACGGACAAACCACCATCTATCCAAACGATAAGCTTTTTATCGTCTCTTCTCCTAAGGAACAAAAAGACATTATCAAGTTCGTACAAAAAGAAAAGAAAGTTGTGCAATAATGAAAAAGCAAGCTAAAGGTTATAGATTGATTTTCGGTTATTTGGGAATATTCCTAATATTAATAGGAATCATCACCATGCTCCCTTTGATTCTACTTGCTTTTTATCCAGGTGAATCAAACTGCTGGTTAAGTTTTTTTATACCGGGAATGAGTACGATAGGATTAGGATTCTTGCTATTTCTTTTAATTTATAAACGTGAAAGAACACAACTAGAAAAATTCCAGGATTCAGCATTACTAGTCATGATATGGTTATCAGCCATTCTTATTGGATCCGTACCATTCATGTTAAGAGGATATAAAACTCCTGACTTTGCTAAATATAGAATGAATTTCTCAGATGCCGTATTTGAATCCACTTCCGGATATACTAGTACAGGTTTGACTGTCTTTAACTTTGATATGTCTTACCCCGGATACCATATCTACACATTTTATAGAAGCATATTACTACTGTTTGGTGGAATAGGTTTGGTCTTGATTGTCACTTCCGCAATTTCAGATAAATATGGGTTAAAGCTTTATACAGCCGAGGGCCATAACGACAAGCTTATGCCAAACCTAGCAAAATCTGCAAGATTGATCTTGTTGATTTATATTGGATATATCATTCTTGGGTTCCTATCTTATTGGTTGATAGGAGGAATGGAGCCATTCGATGCCATCAACCATGCGATAGCAGCTATTGCCACAGGTGGCTTTTCAACTAGAGAAGGTGGTATACCTGAAATAATAAATGAAGGTGGATATAATTCTATTACTGGTTGGCCAGTAAATGGATTAGCAATCAATATAACATCTATTATTTTGATGCTTCTAGGTGGAACAAATTTCGTATTACATCTTTTCTTATTCAAAGGAAAGTTGAAGAAGATACTAAAAGATTCAGAAATAAATTTTTTCTTGATCTTAAGCATTATTATGATTCCTTTGTTCTACACTTCTATATTCACTTCCTTAAGTCAACAACTCTCAGTATTAGATTCTTGGAGAGAAGGAACATATCTATATTTTTCTGCCTTGACTACTACTGGTTTCTCTACTACGACTGATATAAAACAATTAGGTGAAGCTGCTTTAATTCTATCCATCATAGCAATGACCATCGGTGGTGGAATGGGATCTACAGCAGGTGGTGTAAAGCAATATAGATTTGTCGTAGCCTACAAAGCTTTATATTGGTCTTTAAGAGATAGACTTTCTTCAAAGAGAAAATTCTATCCCCACACAATATATAGATTAGGAGAAAGTAAAGAAATCAACAAATTAGATTTCTTAGAATCCTATGGTTATTTGATTCTTTATGTAACTATCATGATGGTTGGAGGCACAATAATAACCATATTAGGAAAGAATACTGATGGATATTCGGCTATCGAATGCATATTCGAGTTTGCATCCGCATTGTCTGGTACTGGATTGAGTGTTGGAGTTACAACCGGTGTAGGTCTTCCTATTGCTAATGCTGTAGCGATAAGATGGGTCTTAGTATTTGGAATGTTTGCAGGACGTTTGGAGTTGATTTGCATATACTTAGCTTTCTATAGATTCGTTAGAGATATTCTTAGAAGGCCTACTTATTAAAATTTGCATCGGTGAATATAAAAGAGGATTTACAAAAATCCTCTTTTTTCTTGTATAATTTATTCATTATGATGGGAGGTAGGAATATGAAAATAAATGGTGATGAATATGATCCTATTGATTACTATCTGAATGAACTTAAGCCCAAATTAAAAGAAAATGCTGAAAAATACATCGATGAAATGTTGAAGAAAGCCAATATTAACACCGGTGAGAATGAAGATCTAAGTAAGAAATATAGATCAGCTAGAGATAATCACAACGCAAATGAATATAGATTAAAGAAATTAAAAGGGTGGAGAATCTTCTTCTATGTTGTCATGGCAATCGGTCTGATAGCTATGATTATAGGAATCCTCATGTGGGTACGAAATTCAAAAACGCCAGATGGAAATATAATTCCTGGCTTAATCACCACATTAGTAGGTGGTGCAATCGCCATCACTTGTCTTTGTGTAAATATCTTCTATTACAACAAAAAGATAAAGGCTCAAGCCTTATTAGCTAAGGAAACTGGCGGCAAAGCTAGTGAAGCTTACAACAACGTCTATAACTCTATAAAAAATGTTTACAATTACTTTGATTTCAGCGATTTCAAAAAGGTCTTAAAAGAGACTACAGACATTTTTGAATTAGATGATTACTTAACTCCACAAAAGCTAAGAATGTTGGAGAAAGTATATCAATATAGTGAATCCCTTTCCAAAAACGAATGTATAGTCGATGTACAATCTGGATCAATCCAGGGAAATCCGTTCATAAGATTGAATGTGAAGAGAATGGACAAAGTGAGTCAGACATACACCGGATCAAGAGTTGTCACTTATACTGAAACATATAGAGATTCAGATGGAGATCTCCACACTAGAACTGTGACTGAAACATTGATCGGACATTACACTGCACCTCGTCCTACATATGGAGTTAATTCTTACCTAATATACGGAAATACTGCAGCACCGGACTTAACCTTTACTAGAACTCCAAACATGACTGGAAAGATTTCCGATGCTGAAGCTGAAAAAATAACCAAGAAAGGTGAGAAAGAATTGAACAGACTTGCTGATCAAGCCATCAAACAAGGAAGAAACTTCACTCCTTTAGCAAATACTAAGTTTGAAGTCATGTTTAAGGCCTATGATAGAAACAACGAAGTTCAATATAGATTATTATTCACACCTTTAGCTCAGCAAAACATGTTGGAAATATTGACTGGAAAAGCAGGATTTGGTGATGATTTTGGCTTCTACAAGGAACATAAGATCAACATCATTTGTTCTGCTCATGGTGGTGCAATCTACAACTATGAAAGATTCTATGTGAACTACGATTTCAATGAATTAAAGAAAGACTTTGTAGATGAAATACAAAGAGTCTTCGATTCAATATTCTTCGATCTTATTCCACTATTAGCTATACCTTTGTATCAAACCACAGAAGGTGGGGAATTCAATGTCGATGAAGATCTACCTAATGTATCTAGATATGAGGCTGAGACTGTTGTAAATAACTACGATGACTTAGATGTCTTTAGACCTGCCGAAACCTCTACAGACCAGATACTCAAAGTCAATTTTGATGGAAAGAGTAAATCTACTGATCAATACTCTGTATTGTCGACTTCAAACAAAGTATACGATAGGGTATATGTCGACATGGTCATGGCCGGTAATGGAAGATTATATCCTGTCGATGTTCCTTGGAAAGAATATGTTGAAGCAGCAAGACGAACATTCATCCATATAGAGGATTTCAAACCCGAAAAGAAGGAAGGTGAAGAAGAGCCAGTCATGAGTTATGGTCAAAGATACCCTATGAAAGACACAAACCAAACTATTTTCAGATATCGTTGGAATCTAGGCTTTCCACTTGGTGGTGAAAGAGACCAAAGTTATGATAAAATAGTTGATGAAGATATGTAATTCTTTACTTGTTCAAAAAAAGAACAATGATGAAAGTCGAGTCTATTAGATAAAAAAAGAAAGGACAAAAAATTATGGCAAACCCATTAGATGAAGTAAATGATCCTATCGCCGAGCAAGGAAGAGATGTCAACGTCATCCAAAAGCAAATTCCTGTCAAAGTCGGAGTAGGATCCACGATTTTCGAAGTTTTGTTGTGGATATTTGGAATCATTCCAGGAGTAATCTTCTTGTTCATGAAACAAAAGGCTAGAAACCACCTCCGTTCTTTGGAGCAAAGAGTTCAACACGATGCTTCAACAATTGACAACTTCTTGGAACAAAGAGTTCAAATCTTGAAGAACGCTGCCAAGCTCTTGGACAAGGCTATCGATCTCGACAAGGATACCTACACAAAGATTGCTGCTTATAGAAGTGGAAATGGAAAAGCTGCTGACGACAATCTCAGAAATGAGACAAACGCTAACATCGACAAGCTCTTCGGTCAAATCAACGTTGCTTTCGAACAATATCCTGACCTCAAAGCTCATAACGAACTCGAAGAGTGCTTGAGACAAAACTCCTACCTCCAAAAGGAAATCACTGCTGCTAGAGAGCAATACAACGATACTATCTATAAGTGGAACCATGACATCATGCAATGGCCTACCAAGATGATCGTCGCTGCTAAAGACGGATACACCACTAGAATCCCCTTCACTGCCAGCAAGGAAGTCAAGGAAGAAGCTAGAGGAACATTCTTCTAAACTAGTAGAAATTAGGAATCTAAAAAGGATGTGCTCAACCACACATCCTTTTTTTATCCGATTTGATTTTTCTATCTAAGTTTAGGAAATAAATTAAGAAATGTAAGGCTTTGTAAAAGTGCTTTCAATAAAACAATATTATGATATATATGTCACAAGTAAAGGATTTCACCCTTTTATAGAGAGGATATCGAAATGAAACATGAAGATTTGATTAAGAAAATGACAGTTGAGCAGAAAGCTTCAATGATGTCAGGAAAGACAGTTTGGGAAACTATGGATATTCCCGAACTTGGAATTCCTTCGATTTGGTTATCTGATGGCCCTAGCGGACTTAGAAAACAAGCTGGTGATTCAGACCAGTTGGGATTGAATGAGTCTTTGAAGGCTACCTGCTTTCCTTCAGTCGCAGCAGTCACAAATTCTTGGAATCCAGAGATTTCCGAAAAAGTCGGAGCTGCAATCGGTGCAGAAGCCAAGGCTAGAAGAG
>ENA-OPKR01000130-OPKR01000130.1-human-gut-metagenome-genome-assembly--contig:-NODE-130-length-9244-cov-1.846664_pt1 | contig 9244 bp, 5 predicted proteins | sample MGYA00241790_ERZ501707 | MGnify/ENA primary metagenome ERZ501707 (study PRJEB25962, sample SAMEA2042295) | human gut metagenome | biome: human gut; feature: human-associated habitat; material: faeces... | reverse complement strand
GTCAACACTGCCACAAAATGTGGTTTTACTCCACAGTATGAAGAACTGGAGAAATTATATGAGACCTATCACTCTCAGGGTTTTGAAATCTTAGACTTCCCTTGCAACCAGTTTGGTCAACAAGCTCCAGGAACAGACGAAAGCATCCACCAATTCTGTAAACTTACATACGGTACAGAATTTTCTCGTTTCAAAAAGATAAAGGTAAATGGCGATGACGCTGCTCCTCTTTACAAATTCTTGAAGGAAAGCAAAGGGTTTGCTGGTTGGGATGAATCTCATCCTCTCTATCCTGTGCTCGACAAAATGCTCAGCGAAGCTGATCCTAACTACAAAGAGAGTAATGACATCAAATGGAATTTTACTAAATTCCTGATTAACAAAAAAGGTCAGGTTGTAGCTCGTTTTGAGCCTACCACCAGCTTTGAAGTAATTGCCAAGGCTATTGAAGAATGGCTGAGCAAATAACAGAAGTCTATCTCATTGATTGAAAGAATCACAGCTATATAAACAATAAAAAAACGAGAATGCTAATTTGCATTCTCGTTTTTTTATTGTTATATTCTTTCAAGTCTTTAATATTCAAGTTTGTTATGCTGATTATACCTATCCATCATTTTTTTAAACTTTAGGAACTGTAGCAAGGAATTTCTTAATTTCCTCATCAGGGACAGCATAGTCATGCAAGTCACCATTGATATAACTCTCATAGGAAGGCATATCAATCAGTCCATGTCCAGACAGACAGAACAGGATAACCTTTTCCTCACCAGTTTCCTTTGCCTTCTTAGCCTCACGAATCGTAGCAGCAATAGCATGACAACTCTCTGGAGCAGGAATAATACCCTCTGTGCGGGCAAAAAGCATACCAGCCTCAAAAGACTCAGACTGAGGAATATCCACACCATGCATATATCCGTCCTTAATCAACTGAGAAATGATCATACCAGCACCATGATAACGCAAACCGCCAGCATGGATATTCGCAGGCTTGAAATCATGACCCAAGGTGTACATTGGAAGCAATGGTGTATAACCAGCCTCATCACCAAAGTCGTATTCAAACTTACCACGAGTCAACTTAGGGCAGCTTTCAGGTTCTGCTGCAATAAATTCAGTATTCTTTCCGCCAGTAAAGTTATGACGGAGGAATGGGAAGGCAATACCACCAAAGTTACTACCACCACCAAAACAAGCTATCACAGTATCAGGATACTCACCAGCCATAGCCATCTGCTTTTCTGCCTCCAGACCAATGACTGTCTGATGAAGAGCCACGTGATTTAACACAGAACCCAAAGTATATTTACAACCAGGAGTTGTTGTAGCCAACTCTACAGCCTCACTGATGGCAGTACCTAATGAACCTGGATGATGAGGATCACGGGTAATAATGTTTTTACCAGCTCTTGTACTCATAGAAGGAGAACCCTCTACTGTAGCACCAAAGGTACGCATAATACTGGAACGATATGGTTTTTGCTGCATGGTAATCTTTACCTGATAAACAGCCGCTTCCAATCCATAGAGTTTGGCAGCATAAGACAAAGCAGCACCCCACTGACCAGCACCCGTTTCTGTTGTGACATTCGTATCACCCTCTTGCTTACAATAGTAGCACTGAGGAAGAGCAGAATTAATCTTATGTGAACCTAAAGGGTTGGTACTCTCATTTTTGAAATAGATATGAGCAGGAGTACCTAAAGCCTCTTCCAAAGCATAGGCACGAACCAGAGGAGTAGAACGATAAAAAGTATATTTTTCCAATACGTCTTCAGGAATATCTATCCACGCATGCTCCTGATCCAATTCCTGCTTGGAACATTCCTTATTAAATATATGTGAAAGATCATCAGCATTGAGAGGCTGGTGAGTCTGAGGATTCAATGGAGGCAATGGCTTATTAGGCATATCTGCCTGAATATTATACCACTGTGTTGGGAGTTCACTCTCCTGCAAAATAAATTTCTTCTGTCTCATGTGATATCATTTTTATATTAATTATTATGTCTTTTCTTACATTTTGTTAATAGATAAATCCATTTTGCGACAAAATTACAAAAAACATTTGAGATAAAAGAAAAAAAGGCAATAATTTTGCTTTTTATCTAAAAAATATCGTAAAACGGCAGGAAATCAGTTAAAACAAGAGGCGTTGTGAAACGCTATTTATCATCTTTTACTTATACAATAATATAATAGAGAAATTCATATAGAAGATTACGAGATTTCGTTACTCTTCTTTTTTTATTTAAGCATTAATGGATTTGTACTTTGATATACATCCCGTACCTCAAGGTACAAATCCAATAATATTAAATAAAACTTTTACTAAACATCTTAAATACTCAATAATTATCAAATCTTATATTGTCTTCATTATATTTCTTAATGTGATGATATTCTAACCCATCATGATATTCAAATCTATCCTTAGCGTTTGAATTTGATTGCAAAATTAAGTTTTTAATAAATTCACCTTATGTATTTTTTGTTATTTTCATATACCTATTTTGTTAACTGCCGATAAATTCTATACGAATTCTGGATTTTTATCGACAAATTCCCTTCCAAATAGATACAAAAAACTACAAAATTCATACAAAAGATAAATTTATGCCCCATTTATTGCTCAATATCATTCAATATAGATACAGCTTGCTCTACACTCCTGATACCAGAAATACGCAAGTAGCGCTTGTTGCTTTTCTCTTTCAAGTTGCACATCCTCACATGTTTGGTTACATAATCCAACACCTTAGAGAACATGATACTCCTATAAAAAGGACTCTGCACATTGCTCACAAACTGTAATTGAAGAACATTTTGCTTCAGCATAATCTTCTCGCATCCCATACGCTTACCTAATCTACGCAGGGTGACCACATGCATCAGTTCTTCGCCCTCATGAGGCACAGGACCGAAACGGTCAATCAATCGCTTTTTATAAGCAGCCAGATCATCATCATTCTCTATACAATCCAACTCCCGATATAAAAGCATTCGTTCACTACTACCAGGAACATACGAATCAGGGAAATACATCTCCAAGTCGCTCTCCACAGAACAATCATCTACAAAGTCGTCACCTGTAAGCACCTTACCTTGATCCAAGTCTTCCTGATACAAATCATTGAATTCTTCATTCTTCAACTCGGTCACAGCCTGCGACAAGATCTTCTGATAGGTTTCATATCCCAAATCTTCCATGAAACCACTCTGTTCGGAACCCAACAAGTTACCTGCTCCACGAATATCTAAATCCTGCATGGCAAGATTAAATCCACTTCCCAAGTCACTGAAAGTTTCCAAAGCCTCCAAGCGTCTCCGAGCCTCAGTTGTAAGTACGCTTTTAGGGGGTGCCAACAAATAGCAAAACGCCTTTTTGTTACTTCTGCCAACTCGTCCTCTCATCTGGTGCAGATCACTTAAGCCGAAATGATGCGCATCATTGATTATGATCGTATTAGCATTGGAAATATCGATACCATTTTCCACAATGGTTGTAGAAAGCAGCACATCATAGTCATAGTTGATAAAGCCCATGATAATCTTTTCCAACTCCTCAGGCTTCATCTGACCATGTCCGATGACAACTCGACAATCAGGTACATGTTTCTCTATCAGGAGTTTAATCTCCTGAAGTTTAGAAATCCGATCATTGACAAAATACACCTGTCCATTACGACTCATTTCAAAATTGATGGCATCAGCAATCACTTCTGAAGAAAAACAGGTCAGCTCCGTATGGATCGGATAACGGTTAGGTGGCGGTGTACGCATGATACTCATATCTCTTGCTCCCATCAGCGAGAACTGGAGGGTACGAGGAATAGGCGTAGCACTCATGGTCAGCGTATCCACGTTGACCTTCATCTGGCGCAGTTTCTCCTTTGTACTTACTCCAAACTTCTGTTCCTCATCAATAATGAGCAAACCTAAATCTTTCCATACAACCGATTTGGAAATCAATTTATGCGTACCTATCAAAATGTCTATTTTACCATCCTTTAAGTCAGCCAAAATCTGTCGGGTTTCCTTTGCAGATCGGGCACGGCTCAAATATTCTACCCTCACAGGCATTCCCTCAAGACGCGACTTGAATGTCTGATAATGCTGAAATGCCAAAACGGTAGTAGGAACCAGTACTGCCACCTGTTTACTGTCACAAGCAGCTTTAAAGGCCGCACGAATGGCTACCTCCGTTTTTCCGAAGCCAACATCTCCACACACCAGTCTGTCCATAGGGCGGGAACTTTCCATATCAGCCTTCACCTCCATGGTAGCCTTATTCTGGTCAGGCGTATCTTCATAGAGGAAAGAAGCTTCCAACTCATGTTGCAAATATCCATCCAGACTAAAAGCATAGCCCTTTTCATGACGACGCTTAGCATACAACTTAATAAGGTCGCGCGCTATATCCTTGATACGCTTCTTTGCCTTTTCCTTCATCCTATCCCAGGAACCAGTACCTAAGGTAGAAAGACGAGGAGGTTCACCAGTATCGGCACTTTATAGAGCGAATGGATAGAAACATCCACTTTATCGTTATTCTTATAGACGATGCGTATCATTTCCTGATAGCTTTCACCAGTAGGAACACGAACCAAGCCGCCAAACTTACCGATTCCAAAATCCACATGTACGATAAAGTCGCCCGGTTCCATTTCCTGCAACTCTTTCATCGTAAGCGCCATTTTACCAGCACGAGCAGAATCAGAACGCAAATTGTATTTATGAAAACGGTCAAAAATCTGATGATCAGTAAAGAAACAGCATTTCTTGTCTAAATCCACAAACCCTTCGTGAATGGTTTTATCTACAGGAACAAAAGAAATCTGATAACGTTGCAAATCTTCACTATCAAAAATATCCTTCAATCTTTGCTGCTGTTTCTGGCTGTCAGCTAAAATATATAAAGTATATTTCTGAAGAAGATAATCCTCAAGAGTTTTAGCCAACAATTCAAAATTCTTATGGAATAAAGGTTGTGGCTGGATATTAAAATGAATGCAAGCAGAAGACTTACCTTCTCCCTCCAAAGCATTTGGATTTTTATCCACATGCCCCATTTCTATGCGCACTCTTTCCGCCAATCCCTCTTTCAACTGAGTCGTAGTACAGAGATTCACCTCTTTCTTCATCCGCTGTCTGATTTGCTCAGCCTCCATTTCTGTAGCCCCTTCCAGCTGTTCAGTCAAACTTTGAGCCGAGAAACCATCATGATAAATCTGTTCGATACGATCATGAAGAAAGACGAAATCCTTCATGACAACAATTGTATCCTCACCCAAAAAAGAAAATATCGGTTGTTTTTCACTTTCAAGAGAAGATAATTCAGGCACAATCTCTATACATTCCCTCTTGACTTTCGACAACTGACTTTCCACATCAAAGGTACGGATGGAATCGATCTCATCTCCGAAGAAATCTATACGAAAAGGAAATTCACAACTATAAGAATATACATCCAGGATACTACCACGGACAGCAAATTGTCCTGGTTCGTAAACATAATCAGTCTCCTCAAAGCCAAAATCTCTCAGCGTATGCACAATATTGCTCAAGGCAATCTCTTGAGAAACAGAAAGTTTAAGTATGCGCTCATCCAGTTTCTTTTTGGTAACAACCAATTCTGCCAAGGCATCAGGATAAGAAACTATAAATAAATTTCTATTTTGCGATAAACGAGCCAAGACTTCCGTTCGAAGGATTTCATTGGCAGCATCTTTCTGTCCATATTTGATGGCACGACGATAGCTGGAAGGAAAGAAAAACACATTTTCCTGTCCCATCATTTGTGTCAGGTCGTGATAAAAATAGCCAGCCTCATCAGCATCATCCAAAACAAAAAGTACGGTTTGTCCTAATTGCTGATATACAGACGCAAAAAAGATTGGTGCAGAAGAACACACCAATCCCTTAAGGGAAATCATTTTAACCTGTTTTTTCCCCAATAAATCCAAAAGGGCCTTCGTCTGTGACGAATGCCCGTAAATATTTTCAATCTCTTGTATGGTCACGCTTTTTAGTTTTTCTTAGGATACTTCTTAAACCAGCCATCCAAGCGAAGGCGCATTACACCAAAGAAAGCCTCTCCAAAGATACCTCCATTCATCTTGCTCACACCCTCACGACGGTTGACGAAGATAACAGGTACCTCTTTAATCTTAAATCCTATCTTATGAGAAGTGAACTTCATCTCGATTTGGAAAGCATATCCTTTGAAACGAATTTTATCCAATTCGATGGTTTCCAACACCTTGCGGCGATAGCAAACGAATCCTGCCGTTGTATCATGCACCTTGAATCCTGTAACCAGACGAACATATTTGGACGCAAAATAACTCATAAGTACACGACCGATTGGCCAATTAACCACATTGACGCCCGAAACATAGCGAGAACCTACTGCAACATCATACCCTTCATCATGAGTAGCAGCATAAAGACGTGGCAAATCATTAGGATCATGGCTAAAGTCAGCATCCATTTCAAAGATAAAATCATATCCCTGTTGCAGCGCCCACTTAAAACCTGTGATATAAGCAGTGCCTAAGCCTAATTTACCAGAACGCTCCAAGAGGTGAAGACGTCCATTAAACTCATCCGCCATCAGATTCTTGACAATAGCAGCCGTACCATCAGGGCTTCCATCGTCAATCACAAGAATATCAAATTGCTTTTCGAGCCCGAAGACAGCCCGAATGATCTTCTCTATGTTTTCCTTCTCATTATAAGTAGGAATGATTACTATGCTATCGCTCTTCATAATAGTTTTTATTAATCAAGTACCAATAATTCTTATAGTTAAATATGATATGCAAAGATACGACTTTTATCACAATTCCACTATATTTTTGATTATTTTTTCATTTATTGGTCAGGATTTTCTACAAAACCCTGATATTCCTTGTCTAAACCATTCATAATTGCCTCATAACTCTCCGTCATCTGATGCTTAATATTGTCAGCACCTCTGCCTATAGGAGCTATTGGCTTATGTATAGTCAACTTCAACGGATGCCAAAACACCCAAAAAATATCTTTCATACGCGGCTTCACCTGGAAACTGCCATTGATGGTAAGAGGACAAACAGGCAACTGCAGTTCGTCTGCCAACATAAAAGCACCTCGACGGAAAACACCCATATGACCGGTAAAAGTTCTGGCACCTTCAGGGAACACCACCAGCGACATTCCCTCCTTGAGTTCTTCACGAGCCTTGTCATAGGAAGCACGGATTTTGGAAGGTCCGCTCTTATCTACGAAGATATGATGAGCATACTCGCAAGCCACTCCTACCAAAGGAATTTTGCGAAGACCTTTCTTCATCATCCACTTGAAATTACGTCCCAAAAAACCATATATCAGGAAAATATCAAAGGCTCCCTGATGATTGGCTACAAAAACATAGCTCTGCTTTTTCTCCAAATTTTCACGTCCTTCTACCTTTACAGGCAACAGGAGAATACGTATCCACAACTGTGACCAAATCTTACCAGGATAATATCCCCAGAAATGCCCATTACCTAACATACACCCCACAACTGTGGTAATACTCGTAATAATACTTGCCAATACCAAGATAGGCAAGCACACCAATAATTGGTATAAACGATATAAATATTTCATAATCTCAATATTTTTTACGCTGATAATACTTTTATATGGTAATTCTTATTTTCTCTTTAATGTGACAACTACGATCTCGGCGGTAGCTCCTACACGGATAGGAATCACGCCACCCAATCCGGCAGTCGTAAAGAGCTGGCAACCTTCACGCTCATACAGACCATAGTCATAACTGGCAAACATGGTTGGTCGGATGCCCAAGACCTCAACTTGTCCTGCATGAGTATGACCACTGAATGTCAATTGCGGTGCCACTAAAACCGTATCTTTAGATCCATACACCTCATTAATTTTGGAAGGAACCATATCTTTCCACTGCGTTGGTATATGCTGGAGCATCAAGATAAAATTTCCCGGTTTGATGGATGCAAGTGATTTCGCCACACTTGTCCGCTTCGGCTTATCATAATTTTCCGTTCCAGCTATATAGATGGAATCCTGTCCTCTATACACCACCCGATGTTCATTATTCAGCAGTTGCCATCCTAAACTTCGCTCAAAATCCTGCACCTTTTTCTCTATTTCAACCTGTTCATCAGGATCTGCATCAACATAATAACTATAATCGTGATTGCCCAAGATACTATAAACTCCATCCTTTGCTTTCAACGAACGAAGCATCTGATAATAAGGTACTAATTCTGAAGGATGTGCATTTTGCAAATCACCCGTAAAGCAAATCATGTCAGGATGCTGTGCCTGAATGCTGTCAATATCCCGCTGGGGAATATCCGATCTCCAACCATAATAGGAACCGAGATGGAAATCACTAAACAGGACAATTCTATACCCATCGAAGTTCTTTGGCAAATCAGACAGATATATGGTGACTTGTTTCACTTCCAGCTTACGGAAGCCTAAAGTAAATCCATAGATAAACGTCACGAAAGCCACAATAGCCAAAACGAGTCCAACCGTTCGTCCCCAATTCTTCTTTAAATGAAAATATCTTTTGCAGCACCATCCTAAGGAACTGCAGAAAGCAAAGACAAACTCCGGCACAGCACAGACCGCCATCAGAGCGAACCAGATATCAACCAGCAAGGGATTTTTCGGTACAAAGTTCGGCAGAAAAGCCAAATATACACTATATCCCAAAACTATCATAGCAGGAATCCACAACAGAAACCTTTTCCTACCAGTTACCTTCTGGAATTCAGTCTTGAATATCCATAAATAAGGCAACACAGTACCCAATATAATGGGTATAAGTATTCTATATATCATTTTTTCATCAAACTTGATTGCAAGAATCTCCGCATGAGTTCCACCGGAATACCACGTCTATTTGCATAATCTCTCAACTGTTCCTCCCCTATCTTTCCCAGTTCAAAATAATGCGCCTTGGGATGAGAAAACATCAACCCCGACACACTGGCATGGGGCGTCATCATACCACTTTCAGTAAGTCTGATACCAATCTCTTTCATCCCAAGAATTTCATCCAGGATAAAATTGATACTGGTATCCGGCATAGAAGGATAGCCCACTGCAGGGCGAATACCCTGATAGTCCTCTCTAAGGAGCTGCTCCATCGTCAACTTTTCATCTGCAGCATATCCCCAGAAAGTAGTTCTAACTTCCTGATGCATACGCTCAGCTGTGGCGT
>ENA-OPKR01000128-OPKR01000128.1-human-gut-metagenome-genome-assembly--contig:-NODE-128-length-9375-cov-4.848605_pt1 | contig 9375 bp, 8 predicted proteins | sample MGYA00241790_ERZ501707 | MGnify/ENA primary metagenome ERZ501707 (study PRJEB25962, sample SAMEA2042295) | human gut metagenome | biome: human gut; feature: human-associated habitat; material: faeces... | reverse complement strand
TTATTGGGGCATGGCGCAGTGATTTGCGCCATGCTTTTTGTTTGACTAGCATGTGTATTGTCTAATGGGTGCAAGTCCCTAACGAGCCCTAGTAGTGGGAATCGTCTAGCCAGAGAGACAAGGGTGTCCGTGGGGACGCGGAATCTGAAAGAAGTCAGCGGCAAACATCTGACCCAACGCACAGAAACTTGATATAAGGCTACTTGTAGGGATAAGTCTGCAAAAAGAGTCAAAGTCCAATAACTACTCGGAACTACAAGTAGTAAATCAAGTGGGTATAAGATGGAAAGACAATATGCTTAACTAGTGAGGTCTCACGGACATGACGATTAGTTGCTTTTACGAAAGTCATGGAGTAAAGCTTGCCGTGAGAAGTCAGCAGATGCCATAGTAGTGGAGTCCTCGATAACGCTCCATGAAGGGCAGAACCTATAAATTAAACGATAGTAATTGAAACGTACCTTATGAAGGAAAGAATGCAGAAAACATTGGCAGAAGTCAAGGGCTGCCCACAGAAAGATAGGACGGAATCCGAAGGATATGTGGGAGCGCAGACCTTCATTTGGATATGTGAAGACAACATCGTGGAAGTACCATTCGACAAGGAACACTTATTGGAGCGCATCATCAGTCCTGATAACCTACTCAAAGCCTACAAGGCTGTGCAGCGTAACAAGGGCTGTAGTGGTATCGACAAGATGTCATGTGAGCAAATGCTCCCTTGGCTCTTGGCTAATAAGGATGCCCTAATCCGTTCCTTGCTTGACGGTTCATACCGTCCGAACCCAGTAAAAAGGGTAGAGATACCCAAAGACAATGGAAAGATGCGCCTGTTGGGCATCCCCACGGTCATAGACCGTCTGGTTCAACAAGCCATCAACCAGACCCTAACTCCCATCTATGAGCGTCAATTCTCTCCAAGAAGCTACGGCTTCCGTCCGAGAAGAGGCTGCCATGATGCCCTAAGAGGTGCTCAGAAAATAATCGATGATGGCTACATTTATGTGGTTGACCTCGACTTGGAGCGTTTCTTCGACACAGTGAGCCATAGTAAACTCATAGAAATCCTCAGCCGCACGATAAAGGACGGTAGGGTGATAAGCCTTATCCACAAATATCTCCGCAGTGGTGTGATGAACAAAGGTATGTTCGAGGCAAGCGAGGAAGGCGCTCCCCAAGGAGGACCGTTAAGTCCGCTCTTGAGCAATATCATGCTCAACGAGTTGGACAAGGAACTCACTCGCCGAGGTCTCCCTTTTGTTCGCTATGCCGATGACTCGATGATATTTTGTAAGTCCAAGCGTGCAGCCAAGCGTGTGAAGGAATCCGTAACCCGATTCATCGAAGGAAAACTTCATCTGAAGGTGAACATGGACAAGACGGTTGTGTCTTATGTGCAAGGCGTGAAATACCTTGGCTATTCCTTTTATGTAATGAAAGGCAAATGCCAACTCACGGTGCATCCAAAAGCTAAAGCCAAGATGAAAGCCCGACTCAAAGAGTTAACTTCCCGAAGCAATGGTTGGGGATATGCCAAGAGGAAGCAAAAACTTGAAGAGTACATAAGGGGGTGGGTAGGTTACTATCACCTTGCCAACATGAAACGTTTCCTCATGAAAACTGACGAGTGGCTAAGGCGACGGCTACGTATGTGTATATGGAAGTCGTGGAAGAGGGTGAAAACGAGAATTGCCAACTTGGTAAAGTGCGGTATTGACAAATACCAAGCTTACATGTGGGGCAATAGTCGTTTGGGTTATTGGCGCATAGCTGGCAGTTACATACTATGTCGTGCGATAACCAAGGAAAAGTTGAGCATGGCAGGCTATGCTACATTGACGGGTTCATACCTCGAATGGTATCCAAAATAGGAACCGCCGTATGCGGAACCGCATGTACGGTGGTGTGAGAGGTCGGAAAACGAAAGTAGGAGAAAAACTACTTCGTTTTCCTCCTACTCGATTCTGTCTAAAAATTTCATTAAATGAGCTTTCATTTTTTCCGTTCATCACCCACTTTTATTTTTCCCTATCCACGGTAAAATTCTTGCGTGGGCAGGAAGAAAAAATACCCAGACAGATAGGGATAATTAAAAGAGTATTTGGTGGAAATGGGAGTATCATCGAAAAAAAAAGGGTGCGTCATAAATTCATGACACACCCTCTCGTTTTAATTATTTTCCCGATGCTTATGAAATATCATCCAGAAAACGGGTTAGCACGTTATGAGTGATTATTTCACCTCAATGTGCTTAACATCGTCTTTCTTTTCTTCCTTGGCTACCTTAGGTATCTCAATCTTTAAGACACCATCACTGACCTCAGCAGAAATCTTCTCTTGATTGGCATCCTCTGGCAGAGCATAACTCTGAGAATAGTTGCTGTAAGAGAATTCACGACGCAAGTAATGCTCTTCCTTCTTTTCCTCCTTCTTCTCGTCCTTGTTCTCGATAGATACATTCAGATAACCATCCTTGTCAATGTTCATCTTGACCATATCTTTCTTCAAACCAGGAGCTGCAATCTCCATCGTATAAGCGTTTTCATCTTCCTTGACATTAACTGCAGGAGCGGTGGCGTTCATATGTGGCATCAAGCTTGTATCAAAGAAATTGTCATTAAACCAATTGTTCAACCAATTTGAAACACTGTTATTTCTACGAGCTAACAACATAATGTAAAACCTCCGAATTGTATTTTTCTCGTCCTCTCTTCGCCTTCCGGCTCCGTCGGGATTTCTACTTGTTTTATTATATTTATCCTTGTTTATAATGATTGCTTCGGCTTTCGAGGTTCAAGGATTTCAAGAAACCCTCAAATGTCATTGCTTAGGGTTCTTATCGTTCCCCTTGCCCTCTTGGCTTCCGCTTTCATCCTGAGTAGAAGCAAGTTATGTGCCAGTCTCGGTTTGTATATCTAGAGTAATCCATTTTTGACAGGATTGGCATCAAAGGATAATTAATTTAAACTTTGCTGCCAAATTTATCCATTTTCATCCGTTTATTCTCTGCTCTCCTATCCGTTTTTCTAAGGGTGATTATGATAAATAGAGAGATTATTCTCTTTCAGAATCATCCTGAACAGTTCCTCATTAGCCAGATTATTGACTGCAGCATCTTTCACTTCAGAGAAATAGTCAAGCGTTGCGGAACATTCGCCAGTAATATCTACCCCTATCACTTTTTCATGGTCATAGATGATGCGAAGCACGGCTTGGAGCTGGAGAAGCGTCATGTCACCATTGCTCCAGTCGGTGATGGCATCCTGCTTTCTCAATACATCCTTGTCGATGGATATGTAAACCGGCTCATGTATGAGTTTACCAGCCTTTGACGGCCATGCCTCGTGATGATCTATCTCTGCCTGACTATAGAACAAAATCTTTGCTCTCAAGTGAACAGGCACCTGAGCTATCAACTCATCCGATGCACCTACAATAATAATGTGTTCGACAAACGGGTTTTTCTCCAATACATCTCTCACCCAACCTCCACATGATACAACACCCTCCCATTCCGGTTGCTGCATATCCGGATGATGATCGAAAACTATCAGGGAGAAAGGCTCATGGAGTTGGGATACCCAATATTCCGTAAGGTAATGGAAATCACCAGAATCGATGAAATGAACAGCCTTGGCAGGAAAAGGAGCCAATCGGCGATGCAGTTCCTCACTACCCTCTTCGTCACAATAGCAGTCTACCCCTTTCATGTCCCGGCAATCTACATGGATGATATTCTTATTTGAGGCAAATGCCTCCAAGTCGTATACACCGGTAAAATTAAGGAGTATAATGGGTATTTTACTTTTCATATTGAATCTGTTTTCTAAATGCTGGTTGCAAAAATACCTGATATTTATAAATACTCAATGAATTATGCGTTATATTTTTGTTAAAATTAGATTTTTTTATACTTCTCTACAGATTTACAAAAAACATATTAAAACAATTTAATTTTCAACAAAAACATATTAGATTCATCTTTTTATCAGTATCTTTGCAGAAAATTGAAACATATTGTGATGATACTTATAAATACACTGATATTGGATAAATATAGATGTAATGTTCCCCATTACATCCTCAACTGTAGCCTTCGGAAATAATATCTATCTTGCTTGAGATAACATATTATTAACGAATTAAAAATTACATGGGTTTAATCATTTTATATTTTTTAGGTGCTCTGTCACTATCCTTTTTATGCTCCGTTCTTGAGGCGGTACTACTTTCTACCCCGATGTCGTTTATCTCGATGAAGGAGAATCAAGGCAACAAGACTGCCTCACTGATGAAACAGTATAAGAATAATGTAGACCGTCCGGTGGGTGCTATTCTTTCGCTCAACACCATCGCCCACACCATCGGTTCTGCCGGTGTAGGAGCCGAGTCAATGAAACTCTTTGGCGAAGAATACTTCGGTATCATTTCCGCCATTCTCACTCTGTTGATTCTGGTACTTTCAGAAATCATCCCGAAAACCATCGGAGCTTCATATTGGCGCTCTCTTGCCATGACATCTACCAAGATCATCCATGTGCTCATCTTTATCACCTATCCTTTGGTACTGCTTTCGGAACTTATCACTAAGGTATTTACTCCGAAGAACCACCAGGCTTCCGTGAGTCGCGAAGAGGTATCGGCCATGGTAGACGTAGGTACTACAGAAGGCATCTTCCGCGAATCGGAAAGCAAGATCATCAAAAGCTGCATTCGCCTGGCAGGAGTAAAGGCAAAGGAGGTGATGACTCCATCCATCGTAGTAGAATCAGCCAACATGAATCTGACTACCAAGGAGTTTTACGAACAGAAAGAATGGAAATTCTCACGCATTCCCGTTTATGACAACAACAAGGATATCATTGTGGGATACGTATTGAAAGATATGGTTCTCAAATTGGTTTCAGACGATGAGTTCCAAACCAGATTATCCGAGCTGATGCGTCCTATTCTTTCCTTCAACGAGGATGAATCTCTATACCAGATATGGGAAAAGATGTTGGAAAAACGAGAACACATCTCTATCATCGTGGATGAATACGGATGTCTGAGAGGAGTGGTTTCCATGGAAGACGTAATCGAAACGATGACTGGCGTAGAAATCGTGGATGAAGACGATGTGGCAGTGGATATGCAGGCATTGGCTAAGGAAAAATCGCGCATGATGCACCAAGGTATTGTATCTGCCATTCCTGGCAGTAAAGTTTAATATTTGCAGAACATAGCATTTTAACGAGAAAGGGTGGGTCATAAGTTAATGACTCACCCTCTTATTGTTGTTAGAATAGATAGGATACGTTGTTGGAAAAGATAGGATATGTTGTTGAGACAGTTAGTATCTACGGTCGCACAACAGCTGTTATGCGCCAACTATTATCCAGACTTATAACACCATCTCTCTAGTTTATTTAACCAGGAAATATAGCAACCTTGATGACTCCATCCTTACGGTTCTCAAAGACATCGTATGCCTCTTCTATTCTTGAAAGCGGGAAACGATGGGTAATCAGAGGAGTGGTATCTATCTTTCCCTGGGCTATCAAATCAAGGATTTCCTCACAGTCGCATCCATCCACACCTCCCGTCTTGAAGATGAGGTTCTTGCCATACATATCAGGAAGCGGAAGCATCTGCGGCTTGTCATACATCGCAACAACAGTAACGATGGCATTAGGACGGGCACACTTCCAGGCAAGCTGGAAGGTATCAGGTCCACCTGCAACCTCCATCACCACATCAGCTCCACCATGCAGACTATGTTCTTTAACAAAAGCCTCGCAATCCTCCGGTTCTACAACCATCACCTGCGGATAATGCTTCTGGATGAACTCTCGCCTAGCCTGTGATTTCTCACAGACGATGATGTTCTTCGGATTCTTGAGCAGGGTGCAAAGCAAACAGCAGACGCCCGTAGGACCGGCACCGATAATCAGAACCGAATCCTCTTCCGTAATTTCAGATATTCTCGTAGCCCAGAATCCAGTAGCAAGGATGTCGCCAACGAAGAGCGCCTGCTCATCGCTTACCGAATCCGGTATCTTATTCAAGCCGGTAGTTGCATAAGGAACCCTCACATATTCCGTCTGTCCACCATCAATTCTGCATCCCAGTGCCCATCCACCATGTGGGGAAGTACAGTTGTTCACATATCCATGCTGGCAGTAGAAGCATTCGCCGCAGAAAGTCTCTACATTCACAGTTACTCTGTCTCCCGGCTTCACGTGGGTAACCTTCTCCCCTACTTCCTCTACAATTCCTACCATCTCATGGCCAACAGTAATCCCCGGTACAGCTCGAGGCACAGAACCATGCTTGATGTGAAGATCGCTGGTACAGATACTGCTCAGCGTAACTCTTACGATGGCATCATGCTCATCTATTATCGTAGGCTTCTCTTTTTCTGTGAAGCCAAACTTTCCTTGCTGGATATATGTAAATGCTTTCACCTTAAATTATATATAAGTATTATTATTCATGTTTTATCATGCTGCGAAGTTACAAAAAACATTTCAATCATACAAGAAAAAAATACAGAATCTTTCTCACCTTTTGACCTGTCAACTAAAAAAAGGGGTATTTTCTTACAAGTATGACCATTTTTGTGATTTTCAGGCAAACAAAACCATAAAATATACTCTGATGTTCAAATAGTTAGCCAAAAATTTGGAGAATAGAATATTTTTTCTTACCTTTGCATAAAAGATTTGAATTCAAAATTTTCACAGAATATAGCATGTATCAAGATTTAGATTTTACTGATAACAACTACTATCAGGAAGACTATATAGATTCGCCAGTTGATGATTTCGACTGGATGCCTAATTTATTTGCCAAGCTCGCTAATCATCTGCGAACTTCAACTTCCCCTGACGTTATCAGACTGGGAATCATCGGCTGCATCAGAAATAATGAGTCGGGAGATAATTCACTTCTCCAATGGGATGATTTGGAAACCATGCGTCGCTATATAGACAGCGTTAACCGAGGTTTAGGAGTACCAGAAGACCCAACACTACAGCAGTTGCTCTATTCTACAGAATGGACCAACTATGGTATTTTCACAATGAACTTTATCTCGGACAAGAACCTCGACTATAAAGGAATCTGTGAGGTTGAAAATACAAGCCTCTCATACGCCAGCATGGCTTTCCTGATAGCACTGGTAAAGGGGATGAGTATGATTAATCTCAGACACCCTTCAGCAAAGGGAGAAAACAGTCATGTTTTCACATACGTCATCCCAAGCCAATTCTCCACTTTCTCCTTTACTTCATTCCTCAATGTAGCCAATGCACGTCTCACGAACAAAGAAGATATTTCTGAACAGGAAATTGAAGAGTTGACTCAACTTGCTTTCAAGAGTCGCTACTGGAAACAGGAAACCTCACTCAAGAGCGAAGACAGCGAGCTGTTCATTTATGTCCTTAAGAACATCATTTCGGATATTCTGGGACTGAAACTCAACATCAATACGGAATCCTTTGCCAAACAGGCAAAGAAGGAAGAGATAAAGACTGCTACTCCAACTGTCGACAACCATAAGAAGGAGAAGAAAGTAAAGAAGGAGAAGAAAGAGAAGACTAGCTTGAGAAATGATACCAAGCCTTCTCTGGCATCAACGATGGTAAAGGTTTTAACAGAGGAATCTCTCCCACAAACAAAAGAGAATCTCCTGGAGAAGACTATACAACTCTATCCTACTCTTAAGAGAAACTGCTTCAATACCACCCTATCAAGACTACATAAAGAAGAAGTATTGAATTACTATAATGGTGGACTGATTGGTATCAAAGGCAAAAGATATGGAAGAGGCTACAAGATAGTCAACCGTTTGCAAAAATATAAGGAAAATGAATAAAAACAACCTCAGATACAGAAAAAACGAAGCCTGTTTCAATGTCCATTGAAACAGGCTTCGTTGGTTATTGTAAGTACTCAACATGGGCAATGAAGCTTACTTATATAGTTTTTCCGGCAATTAGACAATTCTACAATTAGGCAATTAGACAATTAGGAGTCTATTCATATATCGGAGAAAAACCACAAAACTGTTTACCTAAAATAAAGAAAGCAACTCATAAACCACAAAACTGTTTACCAAAAATCACATTATTATGTACCAAAAACCACATTTCTGTTTACCTAAACCACAAAACTATTTACCTACATTGCTAAAGACACAATCTTCTCCTTAGGTAAACAGAAATGTGGTTTATAGCAAGTAAAAATCATCTTAAAAACAGGTAAACAGTTTTGTGGTTTTTGAAAGTTGTATCCTACAGCTACCATAGGAAAGAACCGAAGAACATGACAGCCAGTTTAGTAGCTTCGCAAGATACATGCTGATATTCATACAGTTACAGGATTTAATCAAACTATTATTTTCGTAGTCTTATAACAGATAGAACAAGGAAAGAAATAGTATCTTGGGGATAAGACCACCATGCAATTTACCTAAACCATAAAACAGTTTACCTAAAATATACATAAAAGCATAAAAGGCATTGGGAATCTATCTGTTAAACAATATTTAATAGATTCATCCAAAAGAAATGTATCTTTATCAAAAATATATCTGGTAAACAATTTTGGGCTTGAGAGGATAAGACATTTTCAAAAGTAGGTAAACAGAAATGTGGTTTTACAAAAAAGAGGAAATAAGGTACTCCCCTACTTCCTCTTCTGAAATATAGTTCAGTTTAGGCTCTATAGAATACAGGCATGAATGAGCCAACACAATTAAAGAATTCTTGTGCAAGCCTTTCAAGACCTGAAGTTTTTAAAGCTACAAAATCATAATCACTGGCAGCAACACAGAATCTGTCATTCTTGATACCAATGAATTTACATCTTTTCAACAAAGCAATCTGATTATCATCATGCACCATCGAAACAAACTGATTCCATTGCTCAGAACCTTGAGTTGTATCAACTTCTATCTTCTTGTCAGGATTCTGATATACATGTGCAAAAAGATCTCCCTGCAGCATATTATCTTCAGATGCTTTCTTTCCCTTGTTACGGTTAATCTTTTCATTCAGGCGACGGGCTATATCTGCATCTTTATCACCGATATGGTTGATACCGACATCCGTTCGCTTGATATGGAAGACAATATATTCAGGATCACCCTTACACTTCCCGTTCCGATAAATAAAGTCTTCATCAGAAAATTCATCAAATACGATATCCGTCTCGCTGCGGCTGGCCATTCTGTTGAGGTCTTCCCTTACGACATCGAGTACCTGTTTTCTGAATTGCGAGAACTTAGGATATTTATTCATCACAGGTTCTCCCTTGTCGTCAAGCAGAATATTGCCATGTTCATCAAGTTCTACCAGACCCAGATACTGTTTCATCGGCAAGAACTCTACC
>ENA-OPKR01000108-OPKR01000108.1-human-gut-metagenome-genome-assembly--contig:-NODE-108-length-10007-cov-1.586716_pt1 | contig 10007 bp, 6 predicted proteins | sample MGYA00241790_ERZ501707 | MGnify/ENA primary metagenome ERZ501707 (study PRJEB25962, sample SAMEA2042295) | human gut metagenome | biome: human gut; feature: human-associated habitat; material: faeces... | reverse complement strand
AAGCTTCGTTGCGCCGTATCAGTCACTATGATTATTGGAAAGACGAACTGCGCAAGTGCATTCTCTGTGATTCAGGTGCCGACCTCATTCTCTATGGAATGGGTGAGCGTTCTATTGTGGAACTTGCCAACGCTTTTGCTGAAGGAAAAACAATGGACGAGATTCACGAAATGCCACAAGTTGCTTTCTATTGTAAGGAAAAGGATATTCCTGGAGGATTCAAGGATGACGATATCATCCTGCATAGCCATGAGGAATGTCTTCACAACAAGAAAGGTCAGGCTGAGAATGTGCGCCATCTGGAGGAAGAAGCCAATAAGATGCATGCACAGAGAATGATTCAGGAAGTGGATGGAAAATATGTTGTGGTCAACCCTCCTTTCCCTCTGATGACAACAGAGGAATTGGATGCTGCCTTCGATTTACCATACACCCGTCTGCCTCATCCGAAATATAAAGGGAAAACGATTCCTGCGTATGAGATGATCAAGTTCTCTGTCAACCTGCACCGTGGCTGTTTTGGCGGCTGCTCTTTCTGCACCATCTCTGCTCACCAGGGCAAATTTGTGGTAGGCAGAAGCAAGGAAAGTATTCTGAAGGAGGTGAAGAAAATCATCGCAATGCCTGATTTTAAAGGATACTTGAGCGATTTAGGCGGTCCATCAGCTAATATGTATGGAATGCATGGAAAGAATCAGAAGGCCTGTGAGGTGTGCAAACGTCCATCATGCGTAAATCCGCAGATTTGTCCTAACCTCAATACCGATCATAGCAAACTCCTCGAGATCTATCATGCAGTTGATGCCCTACCTGGTATCAAGAAAAGTTTTATAGGTAGTGGTGTCCGCTATGATTTGCTATTGCATAAAAGCAAGGATGAGAAGGTAAATCAGGCTGCAAGGGAATATACCCGCGAGCTGATTACCAAGCATGTGAGCGGACGACTGAAAGTGGCACCAGAGCATACAAGTCCGGAAGTTCTCAAGTTCATGCGTAAGCCATCATTCGACTTATTCTATGAATTCAAACGCATCTTCGATAAGATCAACAAGGAAGAGGGACTCAACCAGCAAATCATTCCTTATTTCATCAGTTCACATCCGGGCTGTCATGAAGAGGATATGGCAGAATTGGCTGTTATAACCAAGGGACTGGATTTCCATCTTGAACAAGTACAGGACTTCACTCCTACTCCGATGACGATTTCTACGGAAACCTGGTACACAGGATATGACCCATACACTTTGGAACCCGTATTCAGTGCCAAGACTCAGAAGGAAAAACTCGCTCAGAGAATGTTCTTCTTCTGGTATAAACCGGAAGAAAGAAGGGCTATTGAATCTGAATTACGTAGAATAGGCAGAAGCGACCTGATTGCTAAATTGTATGATAAGCGGGATATGAAAAGTGGGCACCCTTCTGCAAGATTCGATACTAAAGCTATCGGCTCTACTTACGACAATCCTGGCGTTGGTCGTGGTGCAAGAGGAAAGAACAGACAGGGAAATTCTTCTTACGGCTCCAATTCCGGAAGGAATGGTAGAAATCAATCATACCAACCTAAGGGATATGGCAATGTAGGATGCTATGATGAGGATAAATATCTCAATAACGGCAAACCTCTGAATGCCCGTAACCGTAATGATGGTTCACAAAGACCACTATCTCCTCGCGAACTTGCCAAGTCTGTAAAAGAGCAGTTGAAAGCCGATAAAGGTTCTGGATTCTTCAAGGATAAAAAGAAAAAGAGTTTCAACCCTAATTTTGATGAAGGAAATCATAGACGCGGTGACATGAGTCAAAATCGTGGAAACGGCAAACAAAATCATGGAAATGGTAGAAATTCAGGATCTTTCTCTGGAGATAATAGAAATAAAGGCAATTCCGGAAGAAGAGGTAAAAGATAATCATCATTACTATATTTAGGGCAAGTTCTCAATAGAAGTGCAAAAATATAGCAGTGATGTTAAAATAAAAAATGAACAGTCATTGAATTGAAAGAAACGTTTTCAAGACAAATGACTGCTCATTTTGCGCATTTCACCCAAGAGAGAGAACCAACTTGTTTTCTTATAGTGCTCGGGGATAGCACAAAAGTGCCCTGACTATAGCACTTTTGTGCCCTTCAAAAAGCATTTTTATAGAAATGAGAGATACGATGCTATCTCCGAAAGATAGGTGTGCTAAATGACTTGTTTCTATTCCCCAATAACCTAACTTTTTAGGAAAGTCAAAAACAAACATTTAAAACTTATCCACAGACTATAGATACAATAATAATTTTAAATATATTCTCAAAATCATTTAGCTCCATCAACAACTCTGCAAACTCTGATTCCTATCTGGCTCGGATGTTTCATCATATAAGTACGCAGAAGCATTGGTTCATCAATTACCTTCTTGTGAATACTGCTTGCATTAAGCATATGGAGTCCATCTTGATGCCAAGATGCTATTCCTATATGCGTCGTATCAAGTCCCTTTTTATTGGTTATCATGACAAGGATGTCGCCATTATGAATGGTATTTCTGAATAAACGACTATCCACAATCTGCTCTTTTGGAATATACCGATAACTTTTACCACTAATCTGCTCTTCCAATGCCTTAATACCTTGAAGTCGCTTTGCATTATTTTTTAGCATCTTATAGCTCTGCTGATGAGTAGTCATCCAATTCACAGAAACATGTTGAACTTTGGTGAAAGGAGGATTGTTCTGAATATCAGTAACAATGCCTTCCTCTGCATTATCACTAATCCAAACAGTAAAATAATGCTGTCTCTTTTCATAGGCAATTTCTCCATTGATATAACGGACATGCTGAAGCTGTCGGCAAAAATCTGAGAAATCCTTTTTTCCATTCCCGGACATGCAACGAGTCAAAGCTGTCACAATTTCAACAAAAGTCGTACAGTCGAGTTCTGAAGTATTAATAACCAGTTTTTCTTCCTCCGCCCTATCCAAAGTTCCTCCTACATACGGAACACCTATGAATTTCTTTCCAAACCAAAGCATCCAACTTTTCGGTTTTTCTTTGAGTTGGGAAGCCTCTCGAAGTAAGGAATTGATACGGGAAATATCTGACTGACTATATGTAGCATCAACCTGATAATGTGCTGTATCGTCAGTACGATGACTAACAACTTTGTCATGAGAATCAGAAACTCCATTAGAAACCGACTTAGGATGCGGTTCGAACGTACAACTTCGCGTTTGTCCTACAGCCAATAATGTAGCCAGATTTAAAATCTGACTGGCTAAAATAAACTTAAAATACATCATATCAATTATGTTTTTACTTGGTGGAATCGTTAATGGTGTCGCTTACGACCAAAGTTCACACCTACATAGATATTCAGCGAGCCAAAAGAACTGTTTGTAGAAAACTGTTCTTTCTTATAATTATAGGTATGGATTACTGCGCTGGCTCCAGCATACCACTTCGTATTATTCCATACAATACCAAAACGACCAATACCATCAAGATTGAAATTATTGAAACTGAAATCATGAATATCCAATAAGCTATGTTCTGTATCTGATCTCGATTTGTTGTAAGCCAGGCCTATAGATAGCGAAGCATTAAATAGGAAGTTCTTTGCAAAGACCCAATTATAAGCATATCCGCAAGAAACAGAGATGTCTGAATATTTCACCTTCGAGAAGGTTAAAGTACTATCTATTCTTGATTTTCCGTCTTCTTTTTTACCTAATTTCTCATCTACAATAGAACTCAACTTATCCCAGTCAACATCAATCGTATGGCGCATATAACCGATCCCTAAGAGCATAGAACCTGCACTTTTTCTTTGACAGGTACTTTGCGAGTAAGCTGCTGGGTATGAGAATTTTCTATGATTGAAGATATAGTAAAGATTGAACCCTTTAATACTGGACTTAAAACCATCAAAAGGAACTTTGTGCATCGGTGATGTATCAAGTTCGCTGCTCAGATTCATGCGTTGTACATGGTAATCATTACCCGTTTGTCTCCAAAATAAATCGATGCCCAACATACTGCTATATAAGCTCAAGTCAAACTCTTTCTTATTAGTATGTTGTGAACTCGCATTGATATGTTTGAGGTCAACGGTGTAACCAAGGAACACCCAGCGCCAACCCAGATAAGGCCCCAGTCGGAAGGTTCGATCGGGTGCAAAAGATATGCGCTGGCCTTCCTTGCTGGAAAGCGTATATTCCTCATAAGTATTCGTATTCTGAAGCATTACTGTATAATTATAATGCTGCGGTTCTATATAAGAACTGTCTGTAACATTAAATTCCCGGAAAAACTTAGTAAACACATCCCCCACACGATGAAAGAATGTTTTTTTATGTTTTTCCCTAATGAGACTATCAGGTGAATTGGATTGAAACATCGATCTATTGAAGAGAACGTTGAAACCGATAGAATCACGCTCCCCTATTTCCGTTGCATGAATAGATGCAACGGAAAACAGCAAAAATAATCCTATATAATATCTCTTCATCTCAATCACGATGTTTATTACTTTACAGAATACGAGTAAAAACTTATTTCAAATTCTATCAGAAATCTGATTAAATCAGAAACCAGAGTAGCCGAATGAATATTCATCAGCCCTATGAACCTCTAGTTTTTCCAAAGAATACGGTCAAGTACCCAATTGGTAGGAGTAGCAGAAATAGCAGTACATTCACAAATACCTATTCCCTGTAAATCTTCTATCACCTTCTGGATGATTGGTAATTGAACGTATGGCGGATTTGGAACAACGATATCTTTCTTTCCTTCGGAATTAATTAATCGGATAGGTTCGTAATTGAAAACCGAGAAAGATAGTGATCCCTTGTCACCGATGATTTCAATACAATCTTCCTTAGCACTTTCATGTCCAACAAAGCACCAACTTCCGCTTCCAGGAATGCCACTTTCAAAGAAGAAACATGCAGAAATCGTATCTTCAGCTTCATACAAGTGAGCACGATTTGCTGGATATCCATGAGCACGTGTTATCACACCAAACAAATCTTGCAAAAGATCAATCTGATGTGGAGCTAAATCATAAAAGTAGCCACCACCAGAAATATCCGGTTGCAATCTCCAAGGCATTTCCTTTCCACTATGATAGTCTAAATCGCGTGGCGGAACAGAAAATCTTACCTGCACATTGATGACATCTCCAATTCCTCCACTTCGAATAATTTCCTTAACCTTCTGGAAATAAGGGAGATAACGGCGATAATAAGCAACAAAACATGGCACACCTGTCTGTTCGCTAATACGATTGATACGAATACAGTCGTTATAGCTTGCAGCCAGAGGCTTCTCAACATAAACAGGTTTACCAGCCTTCATAGCCATAATAGCAAAAGTGGCATGAGAAGAAGGTGGCGTGGCGATATAGACCGCATTTACATCAGGGTCATCAATAAGTTCTTGAGCATCAGTGTACCATTTTCTGATATGATGGCGCTCAGCATAACTGCGCGCTTTCTTTTCACTTCTGCTCATAACCGCAACAACTTGTGAACCAGGAACTTCATTGAATGCTGGTCCTGACTTTTTCTCGGTTACCTCACCGCAGCCGATAAATCCCCACTTAATTTCTTTCATTGATTCTGATATTAATATTTGAAGTGTTCAGAAACTTACTCACTCAAAGACTTGTTGATTTCATCGATATAATCAAGCACTTCATCCCTTCCCATTTTCTTTTCACTACTGGTTATAAAATAAGGAGGGAGTTCTTCCCAGCGATCCTCCAATGCTTGCATCCATTTCTGGGCATTCATTCTTGCCTTTACAGGACCTAACTTGTCTGCCTTGGTAAACACAATGCAGAAAGGAATGTTACTTTCGCCCAACCAATCTACAAATTCACGATCTATCTTCTGCTGCTCATGGCGCACGTCAATCAGTACAAATACATTTGCCAACTGAGGGCGCTGAAGAATATAACCTGCAATCATCTGTTCCAGTTGCTTCTGAACAGTCTTGGAGCGCTTGGCAAATCCATAACCAGGAAGGTCAACCAAATACCATTCGTTATTGATGATAAAGTGGTTGATTAACAGAGTTTTACCTGGTGTGGCTGAAGTCTTAGCTAAACCCTTGTGATTGCAAAGCATATTGATAAGACTTGACTTACCTACATTACTTCTGCCAATAAAAGCATACTCCAATTTATTATCTTTAGGACACATGCTCACTCGAGGAGCAGATATAGTAAATTCTGACTTTTTAATCTCCATTGTTACTGATATTATAGTTACGATTATTATTTATACGTTACACTTTACCCATTCAGTTTCTTCTTAAGAATGCTGAATATCGGTTATTAAAGCAATTCTGAAAGTTCAAGCCATCTCATTTCCTTTTCGTCAAGTTCATCCTTGATTTGTGGTAATCTCTTGCTCTTCTCTGTCAGTTCGTCCACACTCAGTTTCCCGCTACAGAGTTCTTCTTCCAATAGCTTCTGCTCATTCTCTAAAGCTTCGATTTCCTTTGAAAGCTGCTCGTACTCACGTTTCTCCTTGAAAGACATTTTCCGTTTGTTTTCAAAATTCACATCACGCTTGGCTGTACCACTGGCATTATCACTATTCTTTGAATCACCTGTCTTTGACGCCAATTTTGCCTTGGAGGATTCTTCTTCGCTCTCTTTGGTTTGCAACCTGCTCCAATCACGATACTGGGTATAGTTGCCAGGGAAATCCTGAATATCACCCTCTCCCTTGAACACAAGCAGATGATCTACAACCTTATCCATGAAATACCTGTCGTGACTGACTACTATAACACATCCAGGGAAATCCTGAAGATATTCCTCCAGAACCTGCAACGTCTGAATGTCCAGGTCATTAGTAGGCTCATCCAGAATGAGGAAATTCGGATTACGCATCAATACTGTACACAGATAGAGCTTTCTCTTTTCTCCTCCACTCAACTTATACACATAATTATGTTGTTCCTCCGGAGTAAAGAGGAAAAATTGGAGAAATTGAGAAGCAGTCATATGCTTACCACCGCCAAGATCGATATAGTCGGCAATTTCTGTGATTACATCTATAACCTTCTGGTCCTCACGGAATTTCAGACCTTCCTGCGAAAAATAACCAAAGCGTACAGTCTCACCGATATCAAATTTACCCTCATCAGGATTCACTTCACCCAAGAGCATCTTGATAAACGTCGATTTACCGGTACCATTATTACCCACAATACCCATTTTCTCAAAACGGGCAAAGTTATAATAAAAATGGTCGAGTATCACCTTTTTATGACCGTGATCTTCAAAAGCCTTGCTAACATACTGGCATTCAAAAATCTTGCTACCAATATAAACTGTCGAAGCCTTCAGTCTGACCTGCCTGTCCTCAATGCGCTGTTTAGCAACTTTTTCAAGTTCATAGAATGCCTCTTCACGATAGCGTGCTTTATGACCACGGGCTTGTGGTTGTCTGCGCATCCAGTCAAGTTCTCTTCTATACAGATTTTTAGAATGTTGTATCTCAGCACGAAGATTGTCCATTCTTTCCTGACGTTTCTCCAGATAATATGCATAGTTACCTCGATAGGTATAAATAGTCTGATCGTCCAATTCAAGGATAACATTACAAACCTTATCAAGGAAGAAACGATCATGAGTAACCATGAAAATAGTCTTGTTTCCACGATTCAGATAACCCTCCAGCCATTCTATCATTTCCAGATCCAAATGGTTAGTAGGCTCATCCAACATCAGAAAATCGGGTTCTTCTATCAGTACATTAGCAAGTGCCACACGTTTTTGCTGACCACCACTGAGCTGACCCATAGGTTGCTCAAGATTAGTGATATGCAATTGTGTAAGTATCTGTTTAGCTTTCAGTACCTTTTCCGGATCTCCATTATGATTGAAGCAAGCATCCAATACAGTCTCCTCTGGATCAAAGTCTGGTGATTGCTCCAAATAACCGATTTTCAAGTCTCTACGATATATAATATCACCGTTTTCATACCCCTCTTTATTCATCAGTACAGACATAAGAGTAGATTTGCCCGTACCATTACGTGCAACAAGTCCCACCTTCTGTCCTTCAGCGATGGAAAAAGAGATTTTATCGAAAAGAACCTGTGCTCCAAAGCGCTTTGTAAGGTTCTGTACATCTAAATATGGTGTCTGATTTGCCATTTTTATTGAAATTTTGTGCAAAGATACAAAAAAAATTTGGCAGAAACGATTTTTTTAATTATCTTTGCACTCGGAATTTGTACGATAGGTGTTTCTCCTCTTGAAACACCTTTTTATACTATCAAGAATCATATACAATATAACTATTATAAATAATGTATAGCAAAGACGAATTAACTTCTAGGAATGTCGCAACATTGAAGGACATTGCTAAGCAAATAGGCGCAAAGATTAAATCAAGCGACAACAAGGAGACTATCATCTATGCCATCCTTGACGCTCAGGCAGAAACAATGCCTCAACCAGTTAAAAGAAAGAGAGCTCGAATCGCCAAAACAGAAGATAAGGTTTACACTGTCAAAGGAAAAGACGGTGAAAACTTTGACGTGATGAAAAATCAAGCTACAGGTCCTTCAGCACACGAGGAACCCAACTTATTTAATGAGTCTGATAAAACTCAAGAAGGAACACTGCCGGTTTCTGAACCAGCAAACTCAAATACTGAAACACAAGAAAACAAAAATACAGAAGTTAGTGATCAATCAACAAATTCCCCAGAGGAACCTGTTATTGCCTTTCCAAAGCATCGTGGTAGAAAAAGCAAGGCAGAATTGGAAGCTATTGCTATAGCTAAAGCAGCTGCGCTTAAAAAACAACATGAAGCTAAGTTGGCTACCCATGATACCATTAACACCGAAATGAACTTTTCTGAAAACGAGAATGTCCAGAAAGAACTGCCTGCTAATGCATTATCTGCAGAAAATAAGGTTTCAGAAAGTAATGCTGGCATGGACAATACTGAAGAAAGTAAGAATGAAGGAAATACAGTTGCAGAGAATGATTCTACTACTTCCGATTCTTCTTTGAGTGGTACTGATAACTTAATTCCTGAGCAAGTTTTCGATCATTCAAAAGAAACAAATGGTCAGAATAATGAATTGTTTGCACAGTTGCAGGCTAAGATGAATGCTCAAAATGAGGAAGAAGTATACCAGCAGAATGCAACAGTTCAGACACCAAATAATGGCTATGTACAAGTCTGGGAAAACGATCCAGGTGATGGGACAGATTTCATCCCTGTAGTTGATTTACCTATTGAAGATCAGTCTGCTTTGCCATCTTTCGACATATTTGACAGACCGATGAATTCTGCGGCAGCAAACCAACAAAACCAAGCTGTTCTGTCGGATGCACAGGAAGAACAGGAACAAGAACCATTATATGATTTCAGTGACATCATTACATCCAATGGTGTTCTCGAAGTAATGCCTGACGGTTACGGATTCCTTCGCAGTAGTGACTATAATTATTTATCTTCTCCTGACGATGTATATGTTGCTTCCAACTTTATCAAGCGATATGGTCTCAAAACTGGCGATGTTGTTCTCTGTAAGGTACGCCCACCTCATGAAGGTGAGAAGTATTTCCCATTAACTTCTGTTGTCAAGATTAATGGTCGTGAGCCATCAGAAATTAGAGACAGAGTTCCATTCGAGCATCTTACTCCACTCTTCCCTAACGAGAAATTCTCTCTCTGTGGAAATCGCTCGACCACCAATCTCAGCACAAGAATTGTAGATTTGTTCTCGCCAATCGGTAAGGGTCAGCGTGCTTTGATTGTAGCTCAGCCTAAAACAGGTAAGACTATTTTGATGAAGGATATTGCAAATGCGATTGCTGCCAACCATCCGGAGGCTTATCTGATGATGCTTCTCATCGACGAACGTCCAGAAGAGGTTACTGATATGGCTCGTACTGTAAATGCAGAAGTAATTGCATCTACATTTGATGAACCAGCAGAGCGCCACGTGAAAATTGCAGGTATCGTCTTGGAAAAAGCAAAGAGAAT
>ENA-OPKR01000089-OPKR01000089.1-human-gut-metagenome-genome-assembly--contig:-NODE-89-length-10974-cov-2.144427_pt1 | contig 10974 bp, 8 predicted proteins | sample MGYA00241790_ERZ501707 | MGnify/ENA primary metagenome ERZ501707 (study PRJEB25962, sample SAMEA2042295) | human gut metagenome | biome: human gut; feature: human-associated habitat; material: faeces... | reverse complement strand
TTGGCATGATCTGATTGTATATGGCACATTTTGGTTATGCGTTAGTGCATAATTGAAATGTGCCTTTTATATTGAAACCACCTTGATGTACGGTCATATATTGACTTGTATATATACATATTGATGGGACAACAAAGAACCATTTTATCCATTAGGAAGGAGACAAGACAAATGTTTAAGAAACTTAACAAAATGAAGATTGGTGCACGACTGAAAAAATCTTTCAGACAGATTATTCTCATTTTTGGAATATTATCAGCACTGGTTGTAGTGATTATGCTTTATACGATAAACAACTATGGAACGATACTGGATAATTATGCGTATCCACAGGGAGACATTGCTATGGCAATGAATGAATCAGCGGAAGTAAGGGCTGCCTCAAGAGGTATTGTAGGTTATGATTCAGATAGTCTCATTGAAAGTATGAAAGAACAGCATGAACAGGCTGTTAAATCGTTTGAGGAATATTTGGAAAAAATACGTCCAACAATGATAACAAAAGAAGGAACTGCCTGCATGGACGCTATTGATAAAGCATGGGCAGAGTATAAAGAAGTGGATGCAAAAGTAATTGAGGTAGGTGCAACGACTGATACTGCTAAATCGTTACAGGCTCAACAGATGATGACCGATGAAGCAGCACCAAAATATCAGGCTTTGGATGATGCATTACAGAAATTAATGAGTTTGAATATTTCACTTGGAAACGCTAAACGTGCACAGTTGAGAACGGTTATGATAGCTGCATTGACAATTATAATAATTGTAATTGCAGTATCAACGATTTATTCAAACAGTCTTTCCGTTGCAATATCAAAGAGCATTGAAAAACCATTAAATGAATTAAAGGACAGATTTATTACATTTGCAGAGGGTGACATAGATTCTCCACTTCCAACGGTTGAGTCTGAGGATGAAATTAAGGAACTTGTGTCTGGTGTATCTGCAATGTCAGACAGAATCAGAGTTATCATTAAAGATTCTGGCAGAATGTTAAATGAAATGTCAGAAGGTAATTTTGCGATTGATACAGAGTGTGAGGAAGTATATACAGGAGCATTTACCGATTTGCTGACAGGCATAAGAAAAATGAATGAGGAGATTGATACAACTGTAAGAGGGGTAGATGATGCATCGGGGCAGGTTCTTACAGGTTCCACAAATCTTGCAGAAGCGGCACAGTCTTTAGCAGAAGGCGCAACGGATCAGGCGGCATCGGTTGAGGAAATGCAGGCAACTATCAATGAACTTACAAGCGGAATAAAAACAACAGCAGAAGAATTGGGAACAGCTTACGATGAAGCCTATAAGTATGCGGAGATTGCAGAAGGCAGTCGTGGAGATATGGAAGTATTAGTGCAGGCTATGTCACGCATAAATGAAACCTCTGAGAAGATAGGAGCAATTATCACACAGATTGAAGATATTGCAAGCCAGACAAATCTTCTTTCATTAAATGCTTCGATTGAAGCAGCAAGAGCCGGAGAAGCCGGAAAAGGTTTTGCTGTTGTTGCGGATCAGATCAGAAACCTTGCAGAACAGAGTGCAAAATCAGCGGTGGATTCAAAAGCACTTATTGAAGCGGCTATTCATGAGGTTGGAGATGGAAATATGTATGCAGAGAAAGCCTCAACTTCATTGAGAGAAGTTGTGGATGGTATACAGGCGATTGCAGACAGTGCGAAAAAAATAAAAGAAATTTCCATTGAACAGGCAGACAGTATGGAACAGGTAGAGGCAACCGCAGAAAGAATTGCTGAAGTTGTTCAGAATAATTCGGATGTGGCACAGGAAACATCAGCGACAAGTGAGGAACTTACAGCTCAGGCTACTACACTTAGCGGTATGGTTTCGGTATTCAAATTAAGACAGTAAGAATAGACAGAGTTTTTAGTGGATGATTGTTTTTTACACAGTTAAAGAATAATCGTCCACTTTTCTGTTTTGGGCAAGAAAATGTTTTTTACTTTTAGTTCGGTTATATGGTTATTTATAATAAAAATATAGAAACAATGCGTCGTTTAATAGATGATATATGAAGTATATGTTGGAGGGGTGAATTAAAATATAAGTCAAAATTTTTTAAACTATAAATGAGCAAGTTCGTGATTTTGCATAAAAGAAAGACACCTTAAATCGTTTGTGTTGTGTAATGAAAGTGATGAAACAAACATCGACCAACGGAAACAGTATCGATATCTGTACCAACGTGCAATGGACAGCAAGGATTTTGATTCGTTCATGAAATTGGCAGTGTAGTTTTATGTAATTTTTCAAATTTGCTTATTTATAGTTCTTAAATTAAGAAGGATAACTTTATGCTTTTGCTTTTGACTATATTTTGAGTGTCATTTTCTGCTGTAAATGGTCATTTTCTGCAAAGCTACTTTGTAGTATGATGTTAATTGCTTATAATTAAAGTATCGAACAAAAATAGAAAGGAGAATGCAGTATGGGAATTAATGTAGTATCATCGTATGCCAATACATACACTTATCGTTATAATGTAGATGCAGATTGCTTTTATTTATGCAATTGTTCAATAGACAGGTTTTCGATTAATTCAGTTTTGCCGATAAAGTATTTAGAACATAAGAATGAGGAGATAGAAGCACAGTGTATTCAATATGTTCATAGGGTATATTGCAAGAATACCTATCTTGATATGACAGATTTTTTAATAGAGACACTGACAGGTTATAATGAGATTCAAATATTTTAAAATTCTTAACAAGAAGGAGATTACTATGAGCAATACAATTAATGTGAACTATATGACAAGGGCTTACAATCAGTACCAGCAGAAAATTGTGACTAAAGATCAGGAGAAGGAAGATACAAGGTTTGCGGATAGTGTAAGAGAAAAGAGCGAAGCTAGTGGAAGTATAGTGGGCAATTCAAAAATAGGTTCTGTGTCTGCTAAAGATATGACGATGGTGGAATACAAGCAGTACATTTACAATAAAATATCTCAAATTCCAATGCACCCCACAAGAGCAGGCGAGTCAATATCTGTTACAATTTCAGAGGCGGGTTTTGAAGCAATGAAGAATGATCCAGAGTATGAAGCATGGGTATTAAATGATTTGCAGGTGGGCTGGTCACAACCGGATAAATGGTCCGGTATATGTGGAGGAGCGTTTTCTACAATATATTATGGAGCATCAAAAGAAGAATGTCATGCTGAGATGTGGAGTGCTGGTTATAACAATGGGAATGGTGGGAAGATTTTTAATGATAAGTCAAAAAATAGTTTTTGGGAGCGTAGAATAGAAAATAAAAAGAGAATAGAAAATCAAGTAAAGAAACAACAGGAAAAAAAGCGGATTCAGAAAAAACAAGCGGAAAGAACAGCTTATGAAGAATATGCGCAAAATAAAAGGTTATCTGCTCAGGATGCCAGAACTCGATTGGTGGCTGAGAGTAGTTCGTCTGCTAAGACTGTCACAATAAGTCAGGCAGTAGCTTCTTATGAGGCAAATTTTATAATGGCAGTAAGAAAATGGATTTAATGAATTTACTATAAGAGGCGATGTTAGTGCAGAAAATAAAGATAGCGATTATTGATAATGGTGTAGATGAAGCTGCTTTGGGTAATGAAATATCAGGAAAAGTTTATGTTAATGAAAAAAAAGAGTGTGTTTATGATGAAGCGGACATGAGTAGAGTAAGATTTGCTCATGGGACAATATGCGCAGCCATTATTCAAAAATATTTAGCAAATTCAGAAATATACAGTATTCGACTTCTAAATGAAGACGGAAGTGGCTTAATAGAACATTTAAAACCAGCATTAGATTGGTGTATAGAAAAAGGTATTTATTTGGTTAATTTGAGCTTAGGCACTACACATTTTAGGGATAAGTCATTAATAAGAACATTAGTAAACCATTATGTGAGCAAGGGAATGTGCATCGTAGCTGCAACATCTAATAGTGGATATGAATCATATCCGGCTTCTTTTTCAAATATAATAGGTGTTGCAACGCATTCCTCTTTTTTTTCAGATTCTTTAAAGAGACTGTTTCTTGGGATAAATATACTTGGTGAGTCTGAACATACGCTGCGATTGTATGGAGTTGCATCTGTTACTCAGAAATGTAACAGTTATGCAGCTCCCTTTGTAACTGCTTATATTGGTATGTTTTTTATGGAACAGGGATTTCAAAATATTACCAAATTATATAAGAGGTTTTCTAAAAAAGAAACAATGATTACAATATCTGAAAAGGTTGAACCCGATTGGATATGCTGTGCAGTAATTAAGGCAAATATTAAAAAGAGTAAGGCTGATTACTATTTTGATGTTGTAGGAATTGAAGAAATAAATCGGGCAGATACACTTATTATTGATAACTTGTCAGATTTAGAACTAGCTACTCAATATAGAAAAAATGTTGTTTATGTTGGAAGTGAGAAAATAAAGGAGACATTAGATGATTGCTTTTATTGGTGTCCAAATAAGAGAGTACAATTTATTGATAGATGTACTGGAAATGAACAAGAGTTAGACATTCCCATAATTGTATTCGAAGTAAGTGAGAAAATAGATGTAGCGTTTCTGCTCGCAGAGTTCAAAAAAGATTTTGCTGATCGTGAGTATAATATATATACCGCAGGGTTAGAACCAGAATATGTTTTGTATGGGTTAGAATATGTACCAGAACAATGCCTGAGTAAAGTAAAAACGGTTAAAGAGTTCATCTATTGGCAAACGTTTTACATGCAAAGCGATGGTGTATTATTTTGTATATCGGAAGGAAAACATAGTCTTATTGAGCCACTTTTTAGTGATATAGATGTTATGGTAAGAATTGAAAATATAAATAATATATATTTAGCGGAAATTCAAAATGAAGATATAGTTGTATTGAAAATAAGTGATTGTGAAATAGATAAGGATTTTGTCGAGAAAGTTACAAATTGTCTTGTAAGAATATTGACGGAGGAAGAAGATGGATAACAAAGAGGCTGTAAAAAGATTACTTCTGTTACTAGGCAGATACAAAAAAACAATAGTTGTAATTGTCGGTTGTCTGCTTGTTTCTACCGGGTTAAATCTATGCGTTCCGCTGATCAGCAGGCGAATCATGGACGATGGCTTTATTGGCGGAAATAAGAAATTATTGATAGAGCTGGTCTTGGTGTCTATGGTAATCTACACTATAAATTCCCTCATAGATATAGTCAAGGAAAAGAAACGTGTAGATATTTCAGCAAAGATACAATATTTTCTTTCGGAACAGTCTTTTTCACATCTTATGAAGCTGCGGGTAAACTATTTCAATAACACAAACTATGCGGAGACTTTGAATAATATCAACACGGATATTAACCAGATGACATCTATTGCTGACAGCAGTGTTTTTTTCGTAATTACGCAGGCGTTTAGCATGACAGGCGGCATAATAGGTTTATTCATAATAGATTTCAGAATGACGGTACTGGTTCTTCTGTTTATACCTATTAAGTGTGTGGTAATGAAATACTTTGCAAAAAAGCAAAAACAGATTATGGACGAGTTCATAAAAAGGAATCAGGAGTACGCAAAATGGTTTGGAGATACTGTTGGAGGGGTACGAGAAGTCAAGCTGTTTAATATCTTGGATAAAAAGCATGAGGAGTTTGTACTTAACCAGAACAATATTATAGAGAAACAAAAGCAGATGAATATGTTAGGGCAGTGGAATACGATAATAGATAGTATCATGGTACAGTTTCTTTCTACATTGTTATATATACTGGGCGCAAATTTAGTGTTTGATATGAAACTTTCAGTAGGTAGTGTGTTCGCTTTCATTACATATAGTGCTTATGTTACCGGACCGATTTCTGCAATCCTAAATATAGGATACCTGTTATCAGGGATTATTCCGTCAACAAAAAGATATTATGCGTTTATGGAATTGGAAGAAGAAACGGATAATGGAAAGAAAACGGATCTATGTCCAAATGATTTGAGATTGCAGAAGGTTTCTTTTGCGTATGAAAGGGATAAGTGCATTTTGAAGAATATTGATATATTATTTGCAAAATCCAGCAAGACAGCTATAATTGGGCGCAATGGTTCGGGAAAGACGACAATCATCAATCTTCTTACGAGAATGTATGAGCCGACAAGTGGTGAAATACTGTTGGGAGCAGAAAATATTTCAGAGCTGCCATTGCCAGAATACCGAAATATGGTATCCGTTGTGAGCCAACAAATCTATTTATTCAATGACACAATAAGGAATAATATCTGTCTGTATAAACAAATAGATGATACGGTGATAGAAGCTGCCTGCAAGGACAGCGGACTTGAAGATTTTATAAAAGAGGTTTCCTTAGATCATGTGGTAGGACAGAATGGGGCAATGCTCTCCGGCGGGCAAAAGCAGAAAATAGCCCTTGCAAGGGCATTGGTGCATGACAAGCCGATTATTATATTTGATGAAGCTACTTCAAACACAGATGCTTATTCAGAACAGCAGATAAACGGACTGCTTGATACTCGGCTAAAAGACAAAACAGTGATAGTGATAACACATAAGAAAGAGATATTGAGCAAAGTGGATCAGATCGTTGTACTGAAGGAGGGAGTGGTTGCAGATTTAGGGAGATATGATGATTTGATAGGGAAAAGTGATGAACTAAATGTTATGTTGGAAAAAGCAGAATAAATATAAGAAAATCTTTTCAGAGTAGCAAGTCTTTTTTGCTTTTGGGACAAAAAGTATTATTTCTGGCAGAAAATGTGAAATATTATTAGATGCTTGTCGATAAAAAAGAAAAATAGAGAGAATTTGCATCATGCAGGTTAATTCTAATTATTCTATGAATGGTGTGCCGTATGAAACTAGACATAAATAGGATAATATTCCTCCATATTAGTGCGAAATATGCTGTTCATGAAAGTTAAAATCCTAAAGATGCAAGAGATGTATATTATCAACAATTATACATTTCTGCATCTTTTTATTTTGAGCATTCCAATAGTAATACGCTAAATCTTAAATAACTGTATATGAGGAAAATATGATATGATTATATTCAAATATGAAATTACAGGATCAGAGGTATACACAGTATGTACAGAGACACTATATTTCAATATGTAAAAAAACAATATGGAACAATTCCAGAATATCTGTGGAATGATTTACCAGATAGTGCAATACTTCGTAATGACAATGGAAAATGGTACGCAGTATTTATGAATTTGGAAGGCTTTAAAATCGGATTGGATACAAAAGATAGGGTTGATATTATGGTTGTAAAATGTAAGCCGGATATGATAAGTGTTATGACACACATGAAAGGCTTTCTGCCGGGATATCACATGGATAAAAGCAATTGGATGACAATTCTTCTGGATGGGACAGTCCAGGAGGCGAAGATATTAGATTTTCTTGATATGAGTTATGATTTGACGGATGGGCGAATCGAGGAAAGTATTGAATGATATTTAAAAACGATAAAATCCTCTTGTGAAGAAAGTTGCATAAAAGCTAAGTATATTTTCAATAAAGTTGTGAAGTTTATTTTTCATGAAAGTCTATCTCCTTTCGTTTTCCTATGGCTATTACCATAATGTTCTGCAAGATCTGTTTGTGGGACAACTGCATATTACATAGGGTAAAATCTGTGTGTGAAAAAGTTTGCATAAAAGCTAAGTAAGTTTTCAATAAAGTTGTGGAATTTGTTTCTCATGGAAGTTCATCTCCTTTCTGTTTACGCTGTCATTATATAACACGAAGGGGTATATTACTTGCCAAAATAAAAAAATAAATAGACAAAAATTGCAACGGGCAGAGAGTGTGTAAATATTCTCTGTCCGTTGCAGTTTATTATATATTTTTGCGGTATTCTGAGGGAGATATGCCTTTTATCTTTTTGAACATGCGGCTGAAATATAAAGCATTATCATAGCCAACAATTTGTGCAATTTCGTTTATGTTATATTCCGTATTCAAGAGCAGGGCTTCTGCATTGCAAATGCGTTTTTGCAAAATGAACTGCATTGGTGTAGAGCCAACATAAAGTTTGAAATTGCGTATAAACCAGCTTGTGCTTACATGATTTTTTTCAGCGTATTCTTCAATGCTGATTGATTCACTGTAATGTTCATTGAAATAGGCAATAGCCATGTCAATAGTTTCTGCAGCACGGGATTATCTATCCTTATGCTGTTATTAAAGTATCGTTGCAGTTTTATAAAAATCTGTCTTAAATACATTTCAAGCATTTCCTGATAACTATCCTTACACATCTGTAATTCATTTATCATTGCACGAAAAAGATTCTGATAGGAGGGACCAGATCCACAGTAAAATACCTTTTTGTCATCGGTCAATCCATAAGAGCGTAATATATTTGTTACATCGCTGCCTGTAAAATGAACCCAGTAGACTTCTGTCTGATCTTCGGCATAATATTCATATTTTTGAGGCTCCTTTGGACGATATAAAACCATATGTCCGGCATGAACAATAGTTTCTTCTTCACTATTACGACCAAAATGAAAATGGGCTTTTCCGGCAGCAATATAAATCAACTGAAAATCAAGTCTGCCACGAGGTCTCCAGGTAGGCAGTTTAGGACGTGTGTATAGCTTATATGTTCCACACATAGTTACAACAAGCGGCTTGGATTTATCTTTTCTATCAATCGTTGAGTGATTGAGATATGCATTATTTGTGTACATGTGTGCCTCCTTGTATTGAAATATAAAAAAGTGTATGTCAAAAATGGCTAAAAATCTGTCCAATATAATCCTTATGTTCATTAATTTTATCATTTTGTGCATATTTTGTCCAATTTATGATATGTCATTTTTGGCTTTCCGTGTAAACCAGTTGGACGCACACAGCGACCATTGTTACTATATGGATTATGCAGATATGGAAAAATCAGAAAATCCTTTGATGCAGTCATTAAATGGACAATGGGAGTTTGCTTTTAGCAAAAATGTAATGGACAGACCGGAAAATTTCTATGAGGAAAATTTTGATGCATCTTTATTTGATAAGATTATGGTTCCGGGGCATATCGAACTGGCAGGCTATGACAAAATACGCTATATCAATACGATGTATCCGTGGGAGGGAAAAGAATATCATAGGGGTGCGTATAGTATGGAGAGTACCGGGGACGAGGCAGGAATGTTTTCCGAGGCAGAGTATAATCCTGTCGGATCTTATATCAAACGATTTGATTTGAGTGAGCAAATGCGTGAAAAGAAAATCCGTATCTGTTTTGAAGGTGTGGAAGAAGCGATGTATCTGTGGCTGAATGGTCAGTTTGTAGGATATGCGGAGGATAGTTTTACACCGTCAGAATTTGATCTGACACCATTTATCAGAGAAAAAGGAAATGTGCTGGCAGTTCAGGTTCACAAAATGAGTACAGCAGCATTTTTGGAGGATCAGGACTTTTTCCGATTTTTTGGAATTTTTAGAAATGTAACTTTAAAAGCAGTGCCAGAGGTGCATTTGGAAGATGTATGGTTTCAACCAACACTAAACAAGGATAATGTAAGCGGCAGGGTATCGGTAAAGATGAAAGTATCTGCTCCAGAAGGAAAGAAAGTATCTGCCCATTTGGTTTTAAAAGACAGAGAGAATAATCAGGTGGCAGAGGACAATATCACCTTAGAGGAAAAAGCTGGAAGTCTTGTAGGAGTGATTGATACTGAGGTTGGAAGTGTTAAGGCATGGGATAATCACTGCCCATATCTGTATCACGCATATGTAGAGCTTAGAGGCGAAGCTGGAGAAATATTAGAGATAATTCCATATGACATAGGTTTCAGAAGGCTGGAAATGATTGACAAGGTAATCTATTTAAATGGTAAACGTCTTGTCATTACCGGAGTAAACCGTCATGAGTGGAGTGCAAAGACAGGAAGAAGCATCAGTATGGATGAAATGACAGCAGACATTGATTGTATGATTAGAAATAATATCAATGCAGTACGCACCTGTCATTATCCGGATCAGATACCGTGGTATTACCTGTGTGATAAAGCTGGTATTTATGTAATGGCAGAAACGAATATGGAAAGTCATGGAACATTCCAGAAACTAGGTGCGATTGAACCATCGTGCAGCGTACCTTGTTCTATTCCGCAATGGCGGGAGGCTGTTGTTGACAGGGCTAGGAGTAATTTTGAAACTTTTAAAAACCATACAGCAATTCTTTTCTGGTCTTTAGGAAATGAATCTTATGCGGGTGATGACATAGAAGCAATGAATACTTACTTCAAGGAAAAGCAGGATGGCAGATTTGTTCATTATGAAAGCTCTTTCTATGACCGTAATTATGAGGAAACCATATCAGATGTAGAGAGCAGAATGTATGCAAAGCCTTATGAAGTGGAGGAATATTTAAATAACAATCCAAAGAAACCTTATCTTTTGTGTGAGTATATGCATGATATGGGTAATTCGATGGGAGGACTTGGTACTTATATGAAGTTAATAGATAAGTATGAGATGTACCACGGTGGATTTATCTGGGATTTCATTGATCAGGCACTTCTCGTGAAAGATGAAGTGACAGGAAAAGAAGTTTTGCGTTATGGCGGAGACTTTGATGATAAGCCTTCTGATTATGAGTTTTCAGGAAATGGAATCGTATTTGCAGACCGTAAGGAAAAACCAGCTATGCAGGAAGTGAGGTATTACTATGGCTTATACAGATAAGAATAAATTGAGAGTTGTATATGGAGATTATACACTTGGCGTACATGGAGAAGGGTTTGACTATATATTCTCTTATTCACAGGGTGGTTTGGAGTCTATAGTAAAAAACGGTTATGAATGGCTGTATCGTTGTCCAAAGCCTACTTTTTGGAGAGCATTAACAGATAATGACAGAGGCAGCAGGTTTCACATTAAAAGTGGAAGCTGGCTCGCATCGGATATGTTCATTGACTGTAAAAAACTGAAGTTATTATGGATGGTGAATTGCAAAAGCAGTATGCTCCGG
>ENA-OPKR01000088-OPKR01000088.1-human-gut-metagenome-genome-assembly--contig:-NODE-88-length-11012-cov-2.199507_pt1 | contig 11012 bp, 10 predicted proteins | sample MGYA00241790_ERZ501707 | MGnify/ENA primary metagenome ERZ501707 (study PRJEB25962, sample SAMEA2042295) | human gut metagenome | biome: human gut; feature: human-associated habitat; material: faeces... | reverse complement strand
TGTTTATGGGAAAAAATATATATAAATTTCTTCTATACTTAATATTTGTTATTGGTTAATTTTCAATAATTTGCTTAGATTGAATTATTTTTATATAATATTATACCTTTTTAAAGGAGGTATATGAGAAAACTGATTAAGAAAAGCCAATTAAAAGATGATGCTAGATTGCTTTCAAATAAAATAGTCGATTCGATTGAAACTTGCGCTGGCGTTATTGGCTTTTCTCCTAGTTCATCCTTTAAAAGGATTCTTGGTTCATTTGTCATTAATATATTTGATGGTGGATTGAATCTTCGTTATTATTACGATGGTAGGGTTATTATCTTATGTCATTTGATTATATCCTATCCAGTTTCTTTAAAAGCAGTTGGTGAAGTTGTGACTCAAAATATTAAATATTGGGTTAACTATTATGGCTTTGATTTGAAATCTCTTAATGTTGTCATTGAATCGATGGATTGATTAAACTATTTGTGGGGTAAAAAACAATATGGTTAAACTTGATGGAATTTTGTTAAAACAAATGATTATATCTGGATCTAATAATATCTTTAATTCTTATCCAGATATAGATGCTTTGAATGTCTTCCCAGTACCTGATGGTGACACTGGAACTAATATGAATTTGACTATGAGTTCTGGTGTTAAAGAAGTATCTACTACTGATGACAGCAATATATATAATGTTGCTAAAGCATTCAGCCGTGGATTGCTCTTAGGAGCTAGAGGAAACTCTGGAGTTATCTTATCTCAAATCTTCCGTGGATTTGCAGAAGGTTTAAAAGGTAAGGAAGAGGCTGATGCCGTCGATATTGCGGAAGCGTTCATGGTGGGTAAGGAAGTTGCTTATAAGGCAGTTATGAAGCCTGTTGAAGGAACAATGCTTACTGTTGAAAGAGAAGCTGCCATGGTCCTTTATGAAAAAGCTGAAAGAGGCATGTCAATCGATGAAGCAATCGATATATTTTTATCCGAAGCTGAAGCTTCTTTGAAGAGAACACCTAATCTTTTACCTGTATTAAAGGAAGTTGGTGTTGTTGATAGTGGTGGAGCAGGTTTTTGCAAAGTTATTGAAGGATTCTCCAAGGCATTGCACAACGAAATTGTTCAAAGAAATATGCCTGATGTTGTTTCTACCCCTGTCAGTGAAAACAAAGAAGAATTTAATGCCTCAAATCCTGTTCAAGCCAAACTTGAGCATAAGGACTTTGGATATTGTACTGAATTTATTCTTCAACTTCCTGAAAATCCTCAAGAGAGTGGAAAACATAAGTTTGATGAACATCGTTTTCGCTCTGTTTTGAATAATTATGGTAATTCAATAGTAGCTGTAAGAGATGATGATTTGGTCAAAGTACATATTCACGCAAAGAAACCTGGAACAGTATTTAATTACGCTCAGCAATTTGGTGAATTTATTAAACTTAAAGTTGAATCCATGACTCAACAACATGAGCACATTATTGATTTGGCTAAAGAAGGAAAAGCAACTGCTCCTAAGCAAGAATATGAGGACAAGCCTGTTGAAGCAAATGACACTACACCTTTGAAAGAGTATGCTTCCGTCGCTGTCTGTGCCGGTGATGGAATTGCTGAATTGTTCCACACAGGAATTGGTGTAGATGGAATTGTCACTGGTGGTCAAACCATGAACCCATCTACCGCTGATATTACTGATGCTGTTTTAAAAGTTCATGCAAAGAATGTCTTTGTATATCCTAATAATGGAAATATTGTAATGGCTGCTTCTAGTGCGGCTGATATCATTGCTCCTAAGGGTATAAATGTAATAGTAGTTCCTACTAAGACAATTCCTGAAGGAATGATTGCGGCTATGATGTTCAATCCTTCCGTAAGTCCTGAATCTAATAAGACAGAGATGCTTGAAGCTATTTCTCAAGTTAAATCCGGAGAGGTTACTTATGCAGTGAGAGATACTACAATTGGTGGTGTTTCTGTCAAGAAGAATCAATTTATGGGAATGCATGGAAAATCCATAGCTGCTGTAGGTGATGACAAAATTGATGCACTCAACAAATTATTGGAATCTATGATGGATGATAATTCATCAATCATCACTGTTCTTTGTGGTGAAGATATCGATGAAGCAACACGTGGCTCAATCGAAGCTGACCTTCAAAAGAAATATGGAAGCCGAGCTGACATCGATGTTAAATATGGTGGTCAACCTGTCTATTCCTTCATCGTATCTGTAGAAGATTAATTTATTTAAACTCGGATTAAGTCCGAGTTTTTTTGTATTATTTTTTTGAAATAGATTTGAAATATGTTAAATTATTAAAAAGAGGGTTTGGTATATGGCAAAGATAGATAATGAATTAGTCGACAAAATGAAGCTTATGATAGGAGAGGATGATTCAATTCTTGTGGATGGTTCAGCCTTGATGGTAGAAGGAAGTATTGAATTCTTTAAGAACTTAATTATTGTGATGCCGAAGTTCAAAGATAAGACTTTGATAATTCCTATCGAAGGAGTAAATGCTGTCAATAAAGCTTTACAAGGCAGATTTAAAGCTAAGAAGGCAATGGCTAGTGATGTTATAAAAGAATGGCTTCAGGATGCAATTATTTATTCTCAAAAGCCTAAATCAAATTTGATATTTGTCGGTGAATCTACCGGTGCTTTTAGTGAGAAGACAGTTCTTAATCAAGTATCTTTTCTATGTGGAAATCACAATGTATTGCTTATTACTCAAGATCAAAAAATGACAATTCAGGGTAGAAAATTAAGAGAAAAATTAAAATTAAAAGATAAGAAATTGCATTGCTGTAAAATCATGCCTGATGGTAGACTTGGCTTATATAGATTTGCTAACGACGAGAAAAATGAATAAAATATAATACGTGAATAAATTTGAATTATTAGAAAAACTTCAAGTTTCATCCGATATTGAAATTTTGGAGAAATTACCTAGCCGTTATATCGATTTATCACCGCTCAGCGATGATATTTTTTTGGGTGATGGAAGGATGATTAGAGGCTGTTATCAAATCTATGAGGTAAAGACTAATAGAGCTCATGGAATCATTAGATTTGGTGCAAAGAACAGTGTGAATGGAATCTGTCATTCTTTTATTATTTATAATCAGATGTTTTATTTGAATAGAATTGCTACAGGAAAGACTTTATTTATTATCGGCAGATATTCTGTTAGATTCAAATCTATAGTTGTCAGTGCTGTATATGAGTTATCTTCATGGTTTGTTCAATCAGAAATAAAGCCATTCTATCGTTTGCCTGGTGGAATTGGTCAATCTTATTTTATGAATGTCATAGATAATATATTGCATTCATCATTAATGCAGTATATAGGTAACAATGTTCCTGATGAGTTTGTTAAGAAATACAGATTGATTCCTAGAGGTCAAGCTTTTAAAATTGTGCACCAACCCGATGGTAAAAAACAGCTTCAAGAAGGATTGAGAACATTTAAATATGAAGAAGCTTTGGCTTATTGTATGAAGATGGAAGTCAATAAGAGGCTTAGATCGATTTATAAGAAAGGTGCTCATTTATCAATAGATAGAAATAAGATGAATGCTTTGGTTAAGAAGCTTCCATTTTCTTTGACCAAAGATCAAATTCAATGCACTAAAGAGATAATGGATGATATGGATTCATCTAATGTTATGTTTAGAATATTACAAGGCGATGTCGGAACAGGAAAGACTGCTGTAGCTTTATTGAGTCTTTTTGCAAATACGATTAGAGGTGGGCAGGGTGTCTTGTTTGCACCTACGACTTCCCTAGCTATCCAGCATTACAAAAACGCCTTATCTTTTTATTCTGGATTTAATGTTAAAGTTGGGTTATTAATCTCTAATATGAAGCAATCTCAAAAGAAGAAATTATTGGAAGAATTAGCTTGTGGAGATATAGATGTTTTGATTTCCACACAAGCCGGAATTGAAAAGGGTGTTACATTTAAAAAATTAACTTTATCAATCATAGATGAGCAGCAGCAATTCGGTGTCGATCAAAGAATGACCATGATGAAAAAAGGTGATTATGTCGATACTTTGATGATGTCTGCTACTCCTATTCCTCGAACTATGTCTAGAATCGTATTTGGCGATCTCGATATATCAGAATTAAAAGAATTTCCTAAAGGAATAACAAGACATGTGGATACTAAGGTTGTGAATAGCCAAAGCCAACTTATTTCCAAAGCTATAAATAGGGCTTTGGAAATAAAAAGACAAGTCTTTGTAGTAGTTCCTAGAATTGATGGTGATGAAGAAGATGAATCGAATAAATTATCAGCTAAAGAAGTATATGATGATTATGTGAAGGAATATGGTGAAGATAAAGTTCAACTGCTACATGGGCGAATGAAAAAGGATGATCAAAATGAAGTATTGAACAAGTTTAGAAATAATGAAAAACCTATATTGATTTCAACATCGATAATAGAAGTCGGGGTTGATGTACAGGAAGCTTGTCTAATGATAATTTATTCGGCAAATTATTTTGGATTATCAGCATTGCACCAATTGCGTGGAAGAGTCGGAAGAAATGGAAAGAATGGTCTCACTTTATTGGTCTATGATGGAGATGATGATCAAGCGATAGATAAATTGAATTATTTAGCTACGCATACAGATGGATTTGATATCAGCCAATACGATTTGAAGAGCAGAGGAGCTGGTGATTGGGCAGGTACTGATCAATCCGGACATGATGGTTTATCAGTAATCAATTTTGACAAGGATAGAAAAATATTCGAATGTGCTATGGGAGATGCTAAAGAAATATTAGATAATGCCAATTCGAATGAAGGATTCAATTTGTATAAGAAGAAAATAATACACGACGAGAACTTAGAAAAGATACTAGTCTAATAATGATTGCTGATAATAGAAGGCTAAAGCGATAGTTTTAGCGTCTGTAATTCTTCCATCCAAACACATTTTTATGAACTCTTTTGAATCTACAGTTATCAATTCAATGAATTCATCTTCATCCCTATGGATGTTTCCTTCTTTTAAATTTTTGGCAATGAAAAGTGTTATATCTTCAGTCGAATACGCGCAGGCTGGATAGATTTCTCCTACTTTAATCAATTTAGATGCTTTAAGACCAGTCTCTTCTTCTAATTCTCTTTTAGCTGTGTCTTCTATGCTTTCACCATCATTTGCTTTTCCTGCCGGTACTTCAATGTATTCTTTGTTAATAGGATATCTATATTGTTTTTCTAAGATGATTTTTCCTTGATCTGTGATAGGTAGAATAGCAGCGGCTTTGCAATGAATAACGTATTCTCTAGTCGTTTTGTCATTGTTTGGACAGAGAACTTCATCTTTGTATACTTTTAATAGTTTTCCATCAAATACTTTTGTGGATTTAATTTTTTCTTCTTTTAAGTTCATAATATGGTCTTGCTTCCTCATTTAAAGATTATAACCTTATTCTCATTCCTGAGTATTTGATATACTAAATACTGCTTGAAGGAGGTAGTTATAAATATGAAGATTGCAGTGGATATGATGGGTTCAGACCTCGGCCCAGTCGAACTATCAAGTGGAGTTAAAACTTTTCTAGATAAAAAACAAGATGTGAATTTAGTATTGTTTGGAGATGCTTCCAAGTTAGAAGATTTCAAAGATAATCCCCGTGTAGAAATTGTTAACACTACTGAAATTGTTCCGATGGAAGTATCTCCTTTGGAATTTTTGAGAATGAAAGATTCTTCTATGATTCAAGCTTTGAAAAGAGCTAATATGAATCAAGAAATCGAAGGTGTTGTATCAGCTGGGTCAACCGGTGGATTCGTCACAGGTGCCACATTGATTCTCAAAAATATTCCGGGTGTTCCCAGAGCTGGATTGACTGGTCCTTTCCCAACTAAAGTAAAAGGAAAGAGAACTGTTGTTTTGGATATTGGTGCCTCTAACCATAACACTGGAGAGGAATTGGTTTGTTTTGCTAAACTCGGATATTTATATTCAAAACTAATTTTAGAAAATGAAAATCCTAGTGTCTATTTGCTCTCAAATGGAGTAGAGAAAGGAAAAGGTTTGGAGGAGACTACTAAAGCTGACGAGTTGCTCACCAATATGAACTTCCATGGCTATATGGGAAGATGTGAAGCAAGAGAAGTGTTGGATGGTGAACACGATGTCATAGTCACTACTGGATATCCTGGAAACATTTTGCTCAAGACTATTGAAGGAACAGCAAAGATGATGGGTTCTTTGTTGAAGCAAGCATTTAAAAAGAATTTCTCTACTAAGATGGGATATCTTTTAGCAAAAAGTGGAATCCAAGATATGATGAAGACTATGGATTCTAAAGAATTAGGTGGAGCCATGTTATTAGGTGTCAATAAAGTTGCAGTAAAAGCTCATGGCAATTCTAACGGATATGCTTTCTATAATGCTTTAAATGTGGCATATAAGATGATTTCATCTGGTCTTATTCCTGCAATTAAAAAGGAGATGGAAGATGAAAGATAAGCCTACGTTAGATACGACGACTCCTCTTCCTGAAAATCAGTCTCCAATCGATGGTTCTTTTCCGGAACAAAAGCCTAGAAAATTCGATACTTTGCGCGAATTAATTCTTTCATTGGTTCCCGAGGCTAAGAGGATGAAATTATATGAAGAAGCTTTTACCCATTCTTCATATTCAAACGAGCATCGCGATAGTTCAAGTTATGAAAGATTGGAATTTTTAGGGGATGGTGTTTTAGATTTAGTTGTTGGTGATCTTGTTTTTAGAGCACATAAGAAATATACACCAGGCAAATTATCTAAATTAAGATCTTCTATTGTCGAAGGAAGAAATCTTACAGAGATTGCAATAAAGCTTGGATTTGCTCCATATGTAAAATTTTCCAATGGAGAGAAGAAAAATGCCCAGTATCATGGACATATCTTTGAGGATGTCTTCGAGTCATTTATCGGTGCTATGTATTTGGACTTAGGATATGACTATGCCTATGAATTTATTTCAAAGACGATGGCTGAGTATGTGAGTGGAGCAGAAACAGCGGGTGAAAGAGATTGGAAGAGCGATCTCTTGGAAGAAATCCAAAGTGAATTTAAGACTTTGGTTGAATTTGAAATAGTTAAAGAATCAGGGATTAATACTGATAAGACATTTGAAGCAGTTGCAAAAGTCAATGGAGTTATTTTAGGAACTGGAATTGGACATAACAAGAAGCAAGCTGAAACCGAAGCTGCTAAAGAAGCTTTGTTGTCCAGACAAAGGAGCAATTGATTATGGGACTTATAAATTGGTTAAAACAAAAAATATTTCATAAGAAGGATGAAGATAAAAAAGAAGAGAAGCCTGTAGAACCAGTTGAGGAAAATCTCAAATCTGAAGAAGCAAAAGACAAAACTTCAGGTGAAAGTGTTGTCGAAAAAACTTTAGAAGGAAATAAGGTCGACGAGGAACCTATATTTGAAGTTGAAAAAGAGGAAATAAAAGAAGAATCTCTTCAACCGGAAGTTGTAAAAAAAGAACAATCTGTAGAGCAATCAATAGAAGATAAAGTTGAAACTAAGGAAGAACCTGTAGTCGAAGAAAACACATTAGAGGAACCAGTTCAGCCTGAGGTTAAAGAAGAGCAAAAAATTGAAGAACAGCCAGTTGAAGAAAATAAAGTAGAAGATAATTCATCTATCAAAGATGAAGAAAAATTTGAACCCTCAAAGGAAAATAAGCAGTCTAGTTTTGAAGAACCTGTAATTCAAAACAATACTGATGAAATTGAGAATAATAATGAATTTGAATATTCAAATCCTTTATTGGATTTGGTGCTTGAAGATAAACTTGAAAAGAAAGAATCTAAAGTAGAAGTAAATGATGAGCAACCAATCGAAGACAAAGCTGAAACTAAGGAAGAACCTATAGTCGAGAAAGAATTATCAGATGAACCTGTTCAACCTGAGATTAAAGAAGAGCAACATGCTGAAGAAAATAAGACAGAAGAAAAAGAAAATGAAGAAGATGAAGTAATAGAAGAAAAAGAAGAGCAAACAAAAGAGGTTGAGCAAGTCAATTCTACTGATGAACCAGTGATTGAGAAGAAAAATGATGAAGCTACAACCAAAAAAGTTGAAGTTGATCACGAAACTAAGATTTATAATTTGGGTTTAGCTAAATCTCGTGAAGGGTTTGGTGCAAGATTGAATTCTATCGCAAACAAATATAAAGAAGCTAATAGCGACTATTTCGATGAATTGGAACGTTGCTTAATTGAGGCTGATGTTGGTGTTAATTTGACGATGTCAGTTTTAGATGAAACTGAAAAGATGGCAGCTTCTCAACACCTGGATAATCCTAAAGAAATCAATGATTTGTTAGTTGATAATTTGTTTATGAATTACGCTAAATCTGGTGATTCATTCCAAACTGAAATTAAATTTGATTCAGAGAATCCAACTGTTCTTTTAATGGTTGGTGTCAATGGAACAGGAAAGACTACAACAATTGCAAAATTAGCAAAGCATTATAAAGGACTTGGAAAGAAAGTTTTGTTGGTAGCTGCTGATACTTTCCGTGCTGGAGCAGTCCAACAATTATCTATTTGGGCTAATAGAATAGGTGTAGATATTTTTGAAAGAGGACAAGGTGCCGACCCCGCATCTGTTTGTTTTGATGCTATAAAGAAAGCAATCAATGATAAATATGATTTGGTGATGGTTGATACAGCCGGAAGACTTCATACTAAGGATTATTTGATGGCGGAGCTAGGAAAGGTAAACAGAGTCATTAAGAAGGTCCTTCCTGTGGCACCTCAAGAGATTTGGCTTGCTTTGGATGCAAACACAGGACAAAATGGAGTTCAACAAGCTAAAGTTTTTAAAGAAGTGACTCCTTTGACTGGTGTTGTAATAACCAAGATGGATGGTACATCTAAAGGTGGAATCATCTTAGCAATTCGTGATCAACTCGGTGTACCTGTTAGATTTATTGGATTAGGTGAACATGAGGATGATCTTCGTGAATTCGATTTGGATAGATACCTCTATGCCTTGTTAGTCGGGGAAGATGAGAATTTTGAGGAATAGATATGGAGTCGCTTGAAAACAATACATTGATAGCAACTCTATTATCCATTTATGGGAATCTTTTAGGAAAGGCTGAACTTAGAAGGGCAGAGAAACATTATTTTGATGATTTATCTATTGCAGAGATTGCACAAAATGAAAACACATCTAGAAATGCAGTATATTTATCTTTGAAATCAGCCAAGAAAAAGCTCGAATATTTTGATAAAGTATTAAACCTAAGAGAAAAAGAGAATAAGACTATTGAACTACTTGATAGAATAGACGAGATTGATGAAACTGGAAAGACTAAAGACTCTATAAATGAAATAAGGAGGATATGGACACATGGCATTTGAAAACTTAACTGATAAGCTATCGGGAATATTCAAAAAGTTAAAAGGTCAAGCGACATTAACTGAGAAGAATATGGACGATGCATTTAAAGAAGTGCGTATCGCCTTGCTCGATGCTGATGTAAACTATGACGTTGTCAATCAATTCATGGATGAGGTCAAGAGTGAAGCTATAGGTCAAAAGGTTTTGACTAAGCTGTCTCCTGGACAACAGCTTGTCAAGATTGTTCATGATAAGCTCGAAGCATTACTCGGTGGCGGTGACAACGATGTCACATTTAATTCTGGAAAGCCTACAGTCATAATGATGGTAGGTCTTCAAGGAACAGGTAAAACTACAACAGCTGGAAAGTTAGCAAATCTATATAAGACAAAGATGAAGAAGAAAGTTCTTCTCTGCGCCGATGATACCCAACGTCCTGCCGCTATAGACCAGTTGAAGACTTTAGCTGATTCAATCGAAGTAGACTGCTATATCGATAGAACAGGAACAAAGCCTCCTTTGATTGCTAAGGCAGCCTTTGATAAAGCTAGAAATGAGAAATATGATGTTTTGATTATCGATACAGCTGGTCGTCTTCAAATAGATGAACCTTTAATGGATGAACTTAAAGAGATTCAAAAGATAATACCTGTAGATGAAACTTTACTTTTGGTAGACGCTATGTCGGGTCAAGATGCCGTCAATGTCGCTACAACCTTTAATAAAGAAATTCCATTGACTGGTTTGGTCATGTCTAAACTCGATGGTGATGCTAGAGGCGGTGCTGCTCTCTCCATTAGAAAAATGACAGGAGTTCCTATCAAATATGCTGGTGTTGGAGAAAAGATAGAAGATTTAGAGAATTTCCACCCTGATAGAATGGCGGATAGAATTCTTGGAATGGGTGATGTTCTGACTTTGATTGAAGATATTCAAGCAAAGATAGATGAGAAACAAACAGAGAAGACTTCCAGACGTTTGATGAATGGTCAATTTGATTTGAATGATCTATTGTCTGTTATGAAACAAATGAAGAAGTTAGGCTCTCTTTCCAAAATTTTAGGAATGATTCCTGGAATGCCTAAAATATCACAAGAACAAATGGATTTCATTCAAACCGAATTAAGAAATTATGAAATCATTATTAATTCCATGACTCCTCAAGAAAGAAAGAAGCCTGAAATTATTAAAGCTTCTAGAAAATCTAGAATTGTAAAAGGCTGTGGATTATCCAATCAAGAAATAAATAGATTGCTAAATAGATATGACGCTATGAAGAAACAACTTCCTCAGATGAAAGGCATCATGCAAATGGGCCAGATGGCGAAGATGTTCAATCAAAATCCATCAGGAAGATAAACGATGATTAGCTAGAAAACATCTTTGTTTTCTAGTTTTTTTATAAATAAACCTTGATATTTTAAGTCAATAGTGATATTTTCATTAAGCTTAAAAGAAAGGTGGTGATTACTTTGCCAAAGACAGTAGTAAGAGATGGCGAATCATTCGATGATGCAATGCGTCGCTTCAAGCGTAACGTCAACAAAGCTGGCGTCCTCGCAGATTACAAGCGTCATACAGCTTATCTCAAGAAGGCTCTTCGTCGTAAGATGAAGTCCCAACAGGCTCGCCGTCGTCACTAATCACGG
>ENA-OPKR01000073-OPKR01000073.1-human-gut-metagenome-genome-assembly--contig:-NODE-73-length-11948-cov-2.012612_pt1 | contig 11948 bp, 10 predicted proteins | sample MGYA00241790_ERZ501707 | MGnify/ENA primary metagenome ERZ501707 (study PRJEB25962, sample SAMEA2042295) | human gut metagenome | biome: human gut; feature: human-associated habitat; material: faeces... | reverse complement strand
CTTTAGCTTCAATAAAATTGAAATCTACTGGATTATAGTTTGATAATCTTTTTTTAACTGAATAGAGCCGTAGTCTAAGTGGATCCATCAGAACAAGGAGCAATTACTACATTGATTTCATTACACATACCTACATGGATGAAAGACTAGTTTAATATTACACCTCCACCCAACATCAAAGTCTCTATTTCAAATAAGCTTTTTAATTTATCCAATATTGATTTGTAATCTATTGGAATACGGGCATTTTCTTTTATGAAGAATCTCGGAAACAATGTGCTGGCCAAACTTATAGAGCTAACCATCTAGGATATCAACGGCGGATAAAATGTCGAAATAGGAAACGAGGTCGATTACAGAAATAAGAAGGACATTTTAGGAAATTCAATGCTAAAACAATGAAAACTCATGGCTAATTATTTTAATAAGCAATTGATTTATTGATACTAAGCTTTGATAACTAAAAAATTGTCTATATTGTTTATAAAAAAGCTTTGATACAAAATGTCATTGTATATAACCAACAAAATAATAGAAACTGAAAGGATGGTGGAAAAGTATTATGCATAATATTCTTAGAAAGATAGTATTATCAGCAATTTCATTAGTATCTTTGTTCTCTTGTAAGACTGATAATTCAATTACTGATCTTGGGCCTTTTACTATATTAGGATTAGATCCGTTCACATATGAATATACAAATGGAACTTTGGAAAAAGATAATTTAGGGAAATACTATGTAAGAGATGAATTCTATTTCAGTCACTATTTAGCAGTCACCAGGGTCGACAAATCTGTCGATGTTAAATGTTATTCTGTCGTAGATCCAGAAGAAGGATCAGATTTGAAGTATGTATTAAATAAAATTTCTTTTGATGATTTTGAAGTGGGAGAAAAGGTAATATTTAAATGGAAACCGGGCATGGAAGATTACTATGCTTTTAAAACAATACCTGTATTTGAGATGTATAAGTTTTCAACTAAAATAGAATTGACTGAGTTTACTAGAGTCAAAGGAAAGATACTGAATTCTGATAAAATCTGGTATGGAAGTTGTGATTATTTGTTTGAGGATGAAAAAGAATCTAAGTATATTAGTTATGTTGGTTGCAATAGTTCATCAGATATGACTGTCACTTGGAACTTACAGAATAGTCAATTCAGCGACAAAGAAAGCTATGACTGTTATGTAGTCGAAAAGGATAACTTAGCTTTATTCTTAATAAACAATAAGGAAGTATGGTAATCATAAAAAAGGGCTGAGGCCCCTTTTTATGATGCTTTTGTTGTGTGTCAACATCCATCACTTTAGCTTCAATAAAATTGAAATCTACTGGATTATAGTTTGATAATCTTTTTTATGCAAAATAAAGTCGTAGTGTTAGTAGATTCACCAACATGTAGAGCTATTCCCACATAGACTTCATTATACATTCTTGCTTTAATTAAAACTCGGAGACTAAGACAGAATATGGAGCTGATGCAGTTTGCCTCCTTTTTACTCCAACAAGGTTAGCCGAGAAAAAACTATTAGATAGAAAGACCATCTTGTTTAAATTATCTTAAGGTTTTTATAAGAAACCTTAAGACAAATATAAAGAAGTTCTAAGAATTGATTGTATGATAACAACAAATATGAAAGGCTGAACTAAGAAGATGGAAAACATAAAAGATTTCTTTAAATCAAAACTAGGAAGGGTAACAATACGAGCGATAGTAGAAATTGTTGTAGCTACTAGTTTGATGCTAGGAATCTATTATGGATTAGGTAAAACTAAAGAAGCTATGTCTGCTGCCTTGGGATTCTCAGCCTCTATCTCTCTAGCTCTTTGTTTCTTCACGTGGCTTTTTGATTGGGGTGCATTCGATTTTATCTCATATGGGCTTATATCTTTAAAATATAGGAAGTCAGACAGCAAGCCTTATTTGGATTTGAATGATTATAGGGCTAGTAAAGTTGGAATAAGAGAACTGAATAAATATAACCATTTTCCTTACTTAATAACTGGTGTAGCCTTTTTAATATCATATGTCTTATATATTAATTTCTAAGTAAAAAATAGCCGCTAAGTGGTAGTGGCTATTGGTTTGCCTTAATAATGGAGATAGAATCCTAGATTATGATATTCCCTTGCAAGATTATTTGATGTTGACAACATCATTACCATCTCGTGTCGATTATGGTAATTACAAAGAAATTTTCGATATAACTAGAATTAAAATCATCATTAGTGAGGCTGAATGAACTAAAATTGAAAATGCCATTGCCGTGTGATAAAATCAACGTAAGAATTCTTTTAAATCTAGATTAAAGCACAAAAGTGTAAGAAATGTCGGTTGGGGAATCATCACTTTATTTTTTGGGTCTTTTTTTGGTGTCTATTTTTAGCTTAGGATTTTCTAGTTGGAATATTTCTTATAATCAAAGTGCTCAAATAGACATAAATGTTGGTAGTAGCGATGTAGAGGATTACTCAAAATCTATTACTTTCAGCAATGAGAATTCCTCTCCCTTGGATTTTAAGTTTTGCAAGGATGGACTAGTTAGAGATGATACAATCGTTTATGAAGGAAATGCATTATTTAAGTTTAAAATCAGTTTAGCTGGTGAATATGGACTTCTAACTTATAAAAAAGACTTATCTTCTTTTGGAGTGTCTTTGACCTTAAGACAAAAATATGAAAAAGGGAAAAGCTTTGAATTTGTCAGTCAAAAATATTTAACAATGACTAATAACAGTCCCATGGTATCTTATAGTGTCGATGGTGGGTTTACCAAAGTATCTACTGGTAACAAATCATCGGACATAAATAAGTATGTATTGAATTCATCATTCACATATACTTTGACTGATGGTCAAAAGAATGATGAATTCATCAGTTTTAATGTTTACTATCACTATGATCTCAACTCTAAGAAAGACAGCTTTGAAGCTGATGTCTTCGACAAAATCCAAAATGATAGTTTTAGTTTTACTTTTAGTGTAGGAGTGATGGATTTGAAATGAGAGCAAGAAAATCATTGATAAGAGCAATACTTGTTGTTACCACAATGCCGGGTTTGGTTTCTGGCATTGGATTTTCATCATGGATTACTGTTTCAAGTCAAGAGATTAAAACTACTGATATAAAGGATAACAATGCTAGAAAGGTGGCTTATTCAACAACTACTAATCTTTACTATACGACTGTAGAAAAGGCATTGTTAGAAACTACTAGTGGTGGAACAACATATATTCTTCCTGGAAAGAATCCTTTCATTAATAATGACTGTAGTGTAGGTAGTGGAGTTACACTTTGCATTCCTATGACATTTAATGATGCTAATGGGACAATAACTGCTGAATGGGATGGAAGCAGAACTGACGGTTCTGGAACAAATGATGATAAGTACAAAACTGGAATTTTTAAAAATATAATTATCGACGGTACTCATACTCCCTCAGATTCAACTCAACAAAAAGTTGATAAATATAGAATGAATCAAGTTTTCTTAAATGCAAAACTAACTGTTGAACAAGGTGGGTACTTGTATATTGGGGGTGTTAACGGCTCTGATGAAAGCCTTGTTAAGAATCAAGTTACTGGTCAATATTCGGAAATTACAATGTCTTCTAAAGCTTCGCTTGACATTGAAGGTGAAGTTACATGTTTGGGTTATATCAAGGAAGCTGATAAATCAAATAACGGAAGTAATGTTATTGTAGAAAAAAACTGGGACATTGAAAGTTCCTTTGGTCTTTTATGATTTTAAAGGAGGTAATGTTTCTGTTGCATTTTATATAGCAAAAATATTCCCGCTCAGTCAATGGGATATGCCTAATATTCAATCACAGCTAACTGTTAACTATGGTGGAAAGTTAGTCGGGAGCTGGTTGCTCAACATGAATGATACTTATTTTAGTGGTGAAGCACAAATATTAGCTAGTGATAACGCATTCTTTAATATGGCTAATGAAAATAGTAAAGCAGTTATTAAATATAATCCATCCAGTTATTTATATACTACTTGGACGGATTCTTCATTCTGGTATAAAAAAGGAACTAAATATGATCCTAAAGGAAAAGGATTAACTAGTTTTGATTTGTATGGTGGTGGAGAATTTGGAACTTTAAGTGTTAGTTTTAAACTAGGAGTTATTCCATACGATATAGTTTCTTCTGATTTTGACTTGCCCATTAATTATAGATATCAGATTGGACTTCACAATGGAACATTTAATCTCGGAAACAAAATAAAATTTATGCCCGGAAGCCTTCTTCATGTCTATGAAGATGCAACTTTAAATCAAACAAATAATGTTATTTATATACAGTCAATTAATTATGATGAAGCATCAAAGGGTGGTAGCTATTTTTATCCGGAATTAAGTTCTACTTCATCAATTGGAAATACTGCTAGATTAATAGTAGATGGAACTTATAATGTAAATAGTGGAAACTTTGGCGGATATGTAGAAACAAATAATTCAAAAGGTCAATTCAATATATCTAAAGATGCTGGTACTACAGCAAGTGTTAAGGAAGCTGGATATAAGAAAGCAACAATAGGTTATTCTACAGTAGAAACAACATCAACTGCTTCAACTGAGTTGGTAATCAGTAATAGTGGTTATAAATATAAAGCCAATTCTAATATAAACTTTATTTCTAAAGGTAATTATTGGAACTTATCTAATGGTTTTACCATTGGATTTAACATTCCATATGTAGATGAAAAATATGTCATTTGGAAGGATGGAAAAAATTCAATCCCTAATCTTCAAATCGATGATACATTTACCCTTCCTACTAAGGATGATATTAGCCTTAACAGTGGAGTAGCTGTTTTATCTAAATGGAAGATAGGGGATAAAGAATACAATCCAGGTCAATCTATAATTTTTGATGAATCTATTTTAGTTAATGGATTAAAATTTGAACCAGTATGGGTAGCTAGCGGAAAGATAATTACTTTAAGTTTTTCAATTAGAGACACAAAATATATTACTAATATTGATGGCTCTTCTGCTGATGTTGATAATAAACATTTTGGTGATTCTTTTACTTCTTATAAAGCTGAATCTGAATCAAACTGGGAAGGAGATTCCTGGGCAGGCTGGTATTGTGTTGAAGAAGGTAAGAAAATTGATGAAAAGAAAAAACAATTCACATCCACTTTGAATTTTGAGACATACCCTAAGCTTGCAGATAAAGCTTCTTTATCTTTCCAAGCCACTGGATCAAGTTGTATCCTTCCTTCTTCTTTAATTATGTTACCTGATGGATTATATAAACAGGCTGGTTTATTGAAACCTGGTGACATAGTAATGTCATTCAATCATGAAACAGGTAGATTAGAGCCTACTGAAATAATAATCAATGATGATATAGATGAACCTGAACAGACTTATGATGTGATTCATTTAATGTTTGATAATGGAAATGAAACTGATATTGTTTATGAACATGGATTCTTCGATTTGACATTGAATAAATATGTTTACTTACATACATATGATGCTTGTAACTTCATTGGACATGAATTCGTATTCTTTAAGAATTCGAATGGTCAATTTGAAAGAATTAAACTCATTCAAGTAATCATCAACAAGATGGTTACTAGAGTTTGTTCTCCAGTAACAGCTAATAACTTAAATATCATTTCAGATAACATGTTGAGTATGCCAGGTGGAATTACTGGTTTATTCAATATATTTGAATATGAAAATGAATCTTTGAAATATAACATAAAGAAGAAAAACGAAGATATAAAGAAATATGGATTATTGGATTATTCATCATTTGATAAATATCTATCTAAAGAATTGTATGATAAGTTACCATGTAAGTATATGGCTATATCTATAGGAAAAGGTTTTATATCTTGGAATACTATCCAATCCTATATCGATAGATGGGCTAGAAGATTATTGCATTAAAAATAACCATTATTAACACTGTTTTTATGGTTGGTATTTGTTAAAACTAATAATAACAATTTTAATAAGTCTATAATTAGTCATTCTTTCTCCAGCTTTTCTTCATCGGGATAAAACTTTCTAAGTAGTAGTATGTTTAGTTATACCTACCATTACCTTATAGACTTCATCTTTATTGAAATATTAACTTTCTAATTCATCTCTATCTATTTTCATTCATTCATTTATTTATTTCTTCATTATCACTTAGATATTAAGAAATATAGATTATTCTAAAACGATATTTGTCGGCTGCTTTATAGAATCATTTGTTTTCGATGAAATATAGAAAACAAAAATCGATTCAGTATTTTACTGAATCGATTAATTAATTTCTTAATGGTGGGGTCAGAGAGACTTGAACTCTCACGGGAGACCCATACGCCCCTCAAACGTACGCGTATACCAATTTCGCCATGACCCCACGGCAAGAAGGGATTATATACGAGTAGTTATTTTTAATCAAGTGATTTTTTAAAAATTCTTCTACACCTAGAAAATAACTGCTGGATCTTTCCTTTTCTTTCCACTCATCTTATTCACTATTTTGACATTTGCCATAGATAGGATAGCGTTGTATCTAACGGCAATTTTGTCATATGCTTGATAGGCATTGTCGCCTTCTACTTGCTTCTCTTTCAACTTCTTTATCAATTCATTAGCTCTGTCTGTTCTTTTTCCTTTTTCTTCAAGTAGTTTTCTGGTATAGATAAAGCCAAAGTCTAAAGTCTCTTTGGCTTTTCTTCTAGCCACTAGATCTTGTGAAGAAATATCTGGATATGCTTTTTCGAATGTTTCTCTGAAGTCTTTCTTATAAGGTAGATTTCTTTCATCTACATAAGTCCAGGCCTCTTTCATCAAGTCGACCCTTGAAGATTCAAATGGTTCTATCTTTCTAAATTCATCCATCACTTTATTTTCTTGCTTCTTTAGACTTAGCCAAAGTATCCATCCTAATAATAGATAAAGAAGGAATAAGATCAGTAAGGAACCAACTACAATCAATATAGTCCACAAAGTATTCATAATAAACCTCGTTTTTCTTTTTGATTCGTTTTATATTATCTTATATTTAGGTGTGAAGAAAGGAAGATACCGATGAATACTAAGTATATTGGAATCTTATTGATGGCGGGAAAGTCGACTAGAATGAATGGCATTGTTAAGCAGTACTATGTATCTAAAGAAGATGATGAACCAATGTATATTCATTCATTGAAAACTCTAGCCTCATTTATGGATGATGTTATATTGGTGGTTCCTCACGGTGATGAGGAAAAAGTAAAGAGTCAGTCATTTATATTCACTAAAAAATTCTATCCTGTTATAAGTGGAGGAAAAGATCGTACTGAGAGTGTTAGAAATGCTCTTAATTTTATTAAAAACATGTACTTTGATGTCGATATCAAAGTATTGATTCATGATGCAGCAAGACCTTTTGTTCCTTCTAACATAATATTGAACATTAAAGATGCTCTAAAAGATCATGATGCAGTAACACCTGTGCTAGATATGTCAGATTCTTTGTTGAAAGAAAATGATGGAATAAAATATGTAGACAGGACTTTTATAAAAAGAGTTCAAACACCTCAAGGCTTTGACTTCAATTTGATATATGAGGCTTATGAAGAGTTGAAAGAAGAAAGTAAGACCGATGATTTTCAAATGGTCTTAAACAAATCTAAATCACCTTTATTGATTCAAGGGTCTACTCTTTCCTTTAAAGTAACAAATGATGATGATTTAGTCATTTATGATTGCTTGTCTTACAAATTTAAGCAATGAAAAAGGAATTTTAAGAGGAAAATAGATTCAAACTTGTTAGAATACGCTTACAATTTATACCAATATAATTATTTTTAGCTTTCATATAGCTTTTTAATTTTTTAGTTATAAAATATCTCCGGTTTTTGAAGTTTTAATATACTTTCTAGGGGAGAAAAAAATGATTACTTTAAGACATTACGGTAAGAAGATTGAGAAGCTAAATTTGGAAAGCATCAATTCTCAAATCAATGCTGCTAGCAAGGTAATTGCTGAGCGCTCCGGTGAAGGTCATGAATTCATGGGTTGGATGGATTATTGTTCCAAGATGACTAACGATGATATTCAAGACATCATCGATTCTGCCAATCTCGTGAGAAGCAAGTTCGACACATTGGTCTGTGTAGGTATCGGGGGATCCTACTTGGGCGGACGTGCTGTAATCGATGCTATAAATGGATTGTATAGCGATGACAAACTTAAAATTGTTTATCTCGGCAATACTTTAAGTCCATCCTATACTCATCAAATCTTGAAATGGCTCGAAGGAAGAAATTTTGCAGTCAATGTTATTTCCAAATCTGGAACAACCACTGAACCTGCAGTAGCTTTCCGTCTTTTGAAGGAACTCATCATCAAGAAATGGGGAACCGGCCAACTCAAGGATAGAATCTTTGCAACTACTGATAAAGCTAAAGGTGCTTTGAAGTCAGAAGCCAATGTCGAAGGATACAAGACATTCGTCATTCCTGACGATATCGGTGGACGTTTCTCAGTCATAACACCTGTAGGATTGTTCCCAATTGCATGTGCTGGAATCGACATACGTTCTTTTGTTAAAGGATTGGTCGATGGTGAAAAAGATTACGGTGACAATGATTGGCACAAGAACTTGGCTTATCAATATGGAGCCTATCGTTATTTGTTGAACCATGAGGCTGGATATCCTTATGAGATGTTCTGTACCTATGATCCTCAAACTGAGATGATTTGTGAATGGTTGAAGCAATTGTTTGGAGAATCACTCGGTAAGGATGACAAGGGATTGATGCTCGGACATGGTGTATTCACCACTGACTTGCACTCTATGGGTCAGTTCATTCAACAAGGATCCAATGTTTTGTTTGAAACTGTAATCCATTTCAACACTGTACCTGAGAATCAAGATGTCGAAATCTCAGCTGATAAGGAGAATTTGGATAATCTTAATTATCTCGCAGGACAAAAGATGTCTTACATCAATGAGAAAGCCTTTGAAGCTGTTTTGAAGGCTCATACTGAAGGACAAGTCGACGCCAATGTTATCGATGTCAGTACACTCGATGCCTATAACCTTGGAAATCTCTTCTATTTCTTCTTCAGAGCAACTGCTTTGACTGGTTACTTGGATAATATCAATCCTTTCAACCAACCTGGAGTCGAGATTTACAAGAAGAATATGTTCGTTCTTCTCGGTAAGCCTGGATACACAGACAAGAAGTAAACCTTGAAACAATATAAAAACACCAAGTCAATGGCTTGGTGTTTTTTATATCGGTTATTTATTCGTTTGTCTTCTTGTAGTTTCTAAAGAAAGTCTTGACGTATTTGTCTACAGTTTCTTTTCCTTTGGATTCTATTAGTCTTTTATAGACTTTATCGACATCAGATCCAGCTCCTTTAGGGATTGTAATTCCTAATTTTGATTCCATCTGTTGCCAATATAAAAGAAATTCATATCTGGATATGACTGATGCTATTGCGACACTAGGCCATCTGCTCTCTCCTTTAACCTTGAATATGATTGGATTTTCAATTAAAGATTCACCGACATATTTCTTGTATAATTCTTCTCTTTCAAATTGATCGACATAGACTACTATTTCATCGCCTAGCTTATATTTCTCAATCAATTTTTGATGTGCTAGGTTATGGAGATGTGCTAAAACCCAGTGGGTAGAAAACCCTTTATCCTCGTAGGAAGATACTTTGCTCGCTGAGCAAAGTACCGTAAAATGCTTTATACTTCTTCTCAACTCTGGCCCAATTTGCATCATATAGGCATCCGTCAATTTCTTCGAATCCTTTACATGCAATTTATCTATCAACTTCATATCTGAAGGGGTGAAATAAGCTGCGGTAACAATCATAGGTCCGAAGAAATCTCCGACTCCGACTTCATCAGAACCAATTTGTATTCCGGTGTCTTCATATCCTTTACCCAAAGGTTGTGTCTTGATATTTGGATATTCGAATGATGACGTCTCAACTTTGACATTAGGCATGAATATCGATGCTTCTAATGAAGCTTTTCCGTCAGCCCCGAAAAATGTTATGGTAAAAACATCAGGATTCTTTGTTTTGAATCCTTTCACAACTATTCCATCTTTAGTTTTATGGATGAATAAATCATAAGGATGATTTGTGTCATTTATCTCAGTAGCCTTGTAATAATCCATTATTTCCAAAGCTTTTGCCTTATTTACTTTAAATTTTGTTAGTTCCATCATTTCTAATATATCATTTTTTCTTAATGCCAATCTGATTTTTCTGTATCATACTAAGCCAAATTATAATGATAATGCTTATTTTCAATGCTTTTATACTTTTTATTTGCTATCATTTTGTGGGGATAAAAAGTATATGTATAAATATTTATTAATCGATTTTGATGGTACCATGGGTGAAACACAAGGAACCATCCTAGAAGCTTTTCATACTGCTATCAAAGAAGAAGGATTACAAATGCCAGATGATAGTGATATAAAAGCAACCATTGGATTGCCTTTAAATCCATCTTTCAAGAAGTTGTTCCCTGGAATCAATGATTCTAAAGCTGATGAACTGGTAAGTCTATACCAAAAATTTTATTTACAAAAATGTTTTTCAACTCTTAAACCTATGCCAGGTTTAGTTGAGACATTGGAGATTTTGAAAAAGGAAGGGAAGAAGATGGCTGTCGTATCTTCTCGTATGACTTATTTGATCGTACAGCTTTGCGATACTTTGCATATCAAAGATTATTTTGATTGTTTCATAGGACAAGAATTAGTCAAAAAGCCCAAGCCTTTCAAAGATATGGCTGAATTAGCTATGACTGTTTTGGGTGCTTATAAACGCGAGACCATAATGATTGGAGATACCCATTTTGATATTGCTATGGGAAACAATTGTGGCATAGATACATGCTGGGCTAGTTATGGATATGGAAAGAAAGAAACGGTCGAAGTCGATGATCCTACATATACAATAGAAAGATTTAGTGATTTGACAAAGATAGTTAAGTGAAGGTCCGTTTAAGAATATGGATAGACAAGTACAACAAGAAATAAATGAAATTATAAAAGAATTAAAAACTCATTTTCAAAGTGAGCACAACCAAAATGATGTCTCACTATATGAATTTAGTTATGATAAGAATTTAATTCTTAGAGATCATAGATATTTAAATCAAATATTAGGTTATGCAAATAAAGGAAAGAATCTTTTATTGCCAACTGTCATCGACTTAAGCGATACATTGATTAAGCTTCATAAAGCTTTGACTTTAGATATAGATGAATTGTTAGGTTTAAAAAGCCTGATTTTAGCATGTGAAGATATCATGGATAAGTTTGCGAAAGAAAATGATTTTCCCGATCTTCAAAATCAGGCTTTAGACATCGAGGATATGCCTGATTTATTGAGGCTGTTGGATTTGTCTTTCGGACCTGATGGTGAAGTCTTGGATTCTGCTTCATCAAAATTAGCCTCTATTAGAAGTGAATTTAGAGGCTTGGTAAGTGAAGAATCTAGATTGATTCAGAGAATCTCTAATAAATACAAATCAAGTCTTGAGATATCTCAACCAGTCATGAAAAATGGAATTCAGACATTGGCTGGAACAGCATCTAAAAAGAATCAAGTTCCAGGAATGGTTGTCGATAGGTCTAAAAGCGGTGAGACATTATTTGTAATCCCATATGAGCTGCTGGAATTTGAAAACAAGAAGGAAAAACTATTAAACGATGAGAAAGCAGAGATTGCTAGAATCTTAGACGGATTTTCTAAGATGTTTTTCCAAAGAGTAGATGCTGTAGACAAGAATTATTATATTTATAATCTTTTAGATGGCTATATAGGAAAAGTGGAATTTGGCTTAACTTATGATGGAGTTGTAGCAAATATAAAAGAAGATACTTTGTCCTTACAAGGATTGATTCACCCCTTGATTCCATTGGATAGAGCAGTGGATAACGATTTGAA
>ENA-OPKR01000069-OPKR01000069.1-human-gut-metagenome-genome-assembly--contig:-NODE-69-length-12306-cov-3.481104_pt1 | contig 12306 bp, 12 predicted proteins | sample MGYA00241790_ERZ501707 | MGnify/ENA primary metagenome ERZ501707 (study PRJEB25962, sample SAMEA2042295) | human gut metagenome | biome: human gut; feature: human-associated habitat; material: faeces... | reverse complement strand
AGCTAATAAAGGGCAAAAACGGCAAAAATGTAAGCGGCTCCGCGTTTATACCTTGCATAATTGAAAAAAGCAGTAATAGCTGATTGAATAATGCTGTTACTGCTTTTTCCATCTGTCAGGAAGCAAGTCTCTGTATTTTTCCAATGGAGTATTTGGTTGCCATTCTACGGTCTTTTCTATGACGTCGCTAATGTATTCGAACAGATTAATGCCATTCATTTTGCATGAGATGGCGATAGAATATAGGATAGCTCCTCGTCTTGCCCCTTCGTGCGAACCAAAGAATAATGAGTTTCTTCTCGACAGCGATATGTACCTCTGGATTCTCTCAATATAATTGTTGTCGAGAGCAGTATCACCTCTTTTAAAAATGTCACAAATGGCATTATACTCGTTAAGGGCATAGCCGACGGCTTGCGCCAAGGGCGATTTGGGCAGCAAATCCTTCCTGGAAGATAATTCCTCCAGTTTCTCTAATAAATCCTGCAAAATGTCCGGTGCGTATGATTGCCGATAAGCCAGATGTTTCTCTACTGTCCATCCATTTACGCCAACCTTATGCTTTTTGTCTTCTTGATAAAATCTGTTGATGAAGCCTGCAACTTCCTGTGCATCCTTGTCGTTCTTGCCACAGTCGATGAAGTTTCTCTTGACATGCTGCAGACAGGCAATTCTCATAATGTCCGGATAAGCATCCGACTCCAGCTTCCGGTAAGGAGCATATGCATCACTCTGTACTGTACCTTTATAATCCGAGAACACATCAAGTATGACCTGCTCAGAACGTGATCCATCCTCATATACGAAGAACACAAGTCCCAGTTTAGGTGCGCTTACCGCCCACAGGTAACCTTTCTTCGAGCCATTGTCTGTAGGCTTTACCCTCGTCAGCAGTACTTTATGATAAGTTTCATCTGCCGTAACATAATCCTGCTGTAACACCTTTTGGCAGATGGCTCTATAGATATTTTCCAGTACGTCTGCGCTTCTGGCAATCAGCTTGTTTGCCGTGGCTTTCCTTAGTGTGAACCCACTGTCGGCAAAGTATTTGACGATTCGCTCCACCGGCATGGAATAGATATACCGCAACTGCAGTAGACCTGCTGCAAAAGAAGATGTATAGGATGAGTTCAGCAGCAATGCTGGTGGGGTCTTTCCTGGATACAGGACATTTCCATCCGTATAAGTGTTGATGTGATATACGGTCTTGATGAACTTGATGGGCTCCATGCTGTAACGCACACAGGTGCGGGTGCCATAGATGCGCAGCGTCTTCAAAAGTTCCGCATCCATGTCTGGATTAACCGTAACATGTTTCTCCTCCATCTCATAATGCATGTCACGCTTGGCCCCATTGTTTTTGCGCTCCTTTCTCTTTTCCGCCTGCTCTTTTTTCTTCCTATCAAATTCTTCCTGAGTCATTGAGTCTTGCAGACACTTCTCCTGACGTTCGGACTTTTTGCCGGAAACGAGCTTGCCGAGCGCCCTGTTCTGGCGATTCGCTTTGTCTATGGCGATTCCTTTCTGGACGAGTTGCTCTTCTAATGACTTTATACGTTCAATGAGTTCACCGACCTGTATGGTCAGCGAACTCACAGTATCGTTAGCAAGCTGAAGTTGCTCCTTCAAAAGTACTATGATTTCGTCCTTTGTCATAGTGCAAAGGTACGAAAAAATATTGAGATATGCAAGTATTATTGGACATTAATTTTATCTATTTTATTGATATACAGCACGTTATTGGCATTATAATACTGCTATAAGTTAAGCCTCTTTCTAAATCTCATACTTTTAAGGCAAATTCCGCTCATGATGGCAGACAGAGTCTTGTGCGGCATTTTGCATTGCTTGTTCTTAGGGTCAAAGAATGGCAATTCAAAGGTTCCTCGTTCCAGTCGCTTGTGATATAGCAAGAAACCATCGCCGTCCCATTTTAGCAGTTTAACCTGCTGGCGATTCTTGGAGAAGAAGATGAAGACAGCACCGCCAAGTGGTGGCAACTCCATCTCCGTCCTTACTATCTGATACAAGCCATTAATACCCGTGTTCATTCGAACGTATCGCTGGCAGACATAGTATTGGGTGTTCTCATTTAATCCAAACATACCGCATCCTCCTTCTCATAAAGTTTCATTAACGCCATAACAGACTTGGCGCATCCTTTTTTGACCGACACAACGGTTCCATTGGGAAAGGTTATGTTTATGCCTTGAAGAAGATCCTCCATAGGAAGATCTATAGTTGGAGACTCCATAGGCACGAACATCACGCCGGTATTTGCAGTAGAGGCTTCTGCTCTTTCCTTACGGGCTGCCTCCTGAACTTCACGGATTTCATGCTTGGCACGCAGGACAGAATATCCCTTCTCGGACATCCAATTTTGCATGGTGCGGTGATTTACATGCCTTTCCTTCAAGAAAGGAGTCAGGTGAGCCTTTGGATTTCGATTCAAATAGATTAAGAAGGAATTCCAAGCCTTCTCAAAACGTTCGTTTGTTGTCATAATTCATGCGATTAAAAAATTATGGTGCAAAGGTACGAACAAACGAGAAAGCTACAATGGTATAAACGCGGAGCCGCTTACGCAAAAATGATGAAGGGCGATGAAGGGTGGTGAAGGGTTGAATTTTACCTTTCATCCTCAAATCCTCTGTATTTATCGGCATTCTGAGCAAAAAGATGAAGGGTGAAGGGTAAAATCGCATTCCGATTTTAAATTTTCTGCGCTATAAAGATTTTTCCAAAATCTGCCACCTATATTTTATATAAAAACCACTACAAACATTTTATATTAAAAGGAAATAGAGAACTGAATGCCAAGCAGATGTTCTTGTCTCACCAAGATTATAAAGTGCCTAAGGAGGGGCACTATTGTGCTGAGGTAAGGGCACATTTGCGCTCGGGAAAGAGCACTTTTGTGCCCCCGAGAAACGACAATGATGTCCAAGTAAGACACTACTTGTAACTCCGAAATACAGATTTCTATCTATCAGAGATACGAGTCGTAAACATTTTGAGGCTATTGTTCTTTTTTCTGAAATTATTATCGTACTTTTGCAAGCGTATTTACTTATTCTATAATAATGTATGGCAAAGAAAGATGTAAACAGATTGAAGATAATGTTGGCAGTAACCAAGCACTCAAACAAGTGGTTGGCAGAAATGTTGGGTAAAGACCAAGCAACCATTTCTAAATGGTGCACCAACACTTGCCAACCAGACTTGGAAACCTTAATACGGATTTCTGATTTGCTGAAAGTGGATGTAAACGATTTGTTGAACAAAGAATGTATCAAAGAATGATGGACGATATATTGAAACAGATAAAGGCTGGCGAGGTGTCGGGGGTGCAGTTCAAGGAACGCATTCTCGACAAATATGATATTGCCTGTGAGTTAGTGGCGTTCAGTAATTCACAGGGCGGCAAGTTGGTAGTTGGTATAAAGGATAAGACCGGAGAAACCAATGCCTTGTCGTATTCTGAGGTACAAGAAACAACCAACTTGTTGAGTGACATTGCTTCAGAAAACGTAGTGCCATCCATTCTGATAAAGATAGATACTGTTGAGGTCGAGGATGGCAACTTGGTTATTGCTACTGTGAAGGAAGGACTCAATAAGCCTTATCATGATAATAAGGGAATCGTATGGGTGAAGAATGGTGCCGACAAGCGTAAAGTGTTCGATAATGCTGAACTTGCAGAAATGATGACCGACTGCGGTAGTTTTGCTCCTGACGAGGCTGGTGTTAGGGATGCAACTGTCAACGACCTTGATGCAACGACTATCAAGCAGTTTCTTGGCAACCGTTTTGAAAGAGTTTTGGAAAAGAAAGGCTTGACAGGTGACGCTTTTAATGAAGCATCACTTGATATGATATGCTCTGCCATAGCTAAGGGACATGACTGTGAGAAGATACTTCGCAATCTGCGATTTATCCGTCCCGATGGCACACTGACTGTTGCTGCCATGCTTCTGTTTGGCAAATACACCCAGCGCTGGATGCCAATGATGACAGCCAAGTGTATCTGTTTTGCAGGCAACAGTGTCGGCAGCAAGATATTCCGTGACAAGGTGAATGATGCAGATATGGAGGGAAATCTGCTTCATCAATATGACACGATCATGGATTTCTTCACTCGTAATCTGCATAATGTGCAGGTTGGAGATGAATTCAACAGCATGGGTAAGTTGGAAATACCTTACACAAGCTTGGTTGAGTTCACGGTAAACAGCCTTGTACATCGCTCGTTGAACATGAAAGCCCCTGTTCGCATTTTCATTTTCGACAATCGTGTTGAGATTCATAGTCCTGGTGCATTACCTAACGGACTCACTATTGATGACATCAAGGCTGGAACTTCCATGCCTCGCAATATGTTCCTTTTTAACAATGCTATATACTTGCTGCCATACACTGGTGTAGGTAGCGGCATCACTCGTGCTCTTGATGAAGATGTTAATGTCACGTTTATGAATAATGACAAGGCGCAGGAATTTGTCATCACGGTTTGGAGAGAAGAAAGTAACGAAGTCGAGAAAAAAAGTAACCAAGTCGAGGGGAAAAGTAACCAAGTCGGTAACCAAGTCGAACAAAAAAGTAACGAAGTCGAGGAAAAAAGTAACCAAGTCCAAGACTCAGACACTCGACTTAGACACTCTGACACTAAAAAAGTGTCATTGTCTAATAAGCAAAGGGATATAGTCAATTTCTGTTCAGTTCCTCGAACCACCGCAGAGATCATGGAACGCCTTGGTTTATCCAATCAGACAAAGAACCGTGAGCGTTACATCACATCCCTTGTTACTGCAGGGTATTTGCAGATGACTAATCCTGATAATCCTACAGCAAGTAATCAAAAATACAAGAAAGTAAACAAAAGATAAGAAGCGTATGGATTCATTATTTCTACTTCAGTTTGCATGTTTTATATTCATGCTCATCAATGCCTTCATCGTAGCACTCTCTCATCTGCATGTAAGATGGGAGAACAAGCGGTATGAGCGTTCTCGATGGATGATCGTTGCTGCCCTGATAGGACTGGCGATACAATATGTGCTGCAGATGACTTTCGGGTTCCGTGCTATGCACGATAATCTGGGGGCGGTCATCAACATCCTCCTCTATACCCCCTGCTTCTCGCTCATCTCCATAGGAATCTACAACATAGAAACCACACGTTCCAACCTCAGAAAGATGATACTGATGTGCAGTGGCATTTATGCTGCCATCATTGTGGTCTTTTGCGTGGGTATCAGTCTTCATCATAGCCTGTATATCAGAGAGGGGCTTTATCTGATGCTGACTCTGTTTTGCGTAAGTGTTTTCTATTGCATATACATGATTATTCAGGAGATGATTAGGCGTAAAAATATGTTGGAGACAATGGCTGCAACGGATTTGTTGCCTTACGTAAGATATTCGCGTGCCAGTGTAATCATTCTATGGCTCGCAGTTCTCGCTATGCCAGTTGCCATCTTTTCTACTACCTTATTATATATAGTAGGTCCAGCCGTATTGCTTGCCTTGCTGTTCTTCAATCTTACGTTTATTGCTCTCGGCAGCAGTTATATCCCTACCGAAGAACTCTTGGATAAAGAAGTGGAAAACGATGCCTTGGTGGGAACAAAATATAGGTATGGGGGGGGCACTTTCTGCTAAACAGCAGACCTCTGCTGATAGCAGAACAGAATCTTTACAACCACTTTCCGATGAGCGCAGAGATTTCATCCAGAAAAGTCTTGAAGCATGGTGTGCGAATTTAGGATATAAGGACAGTACTGTGAATATGCTTACCCTCTCTCGCACACTTTGTATCTCCAAGGATGAGTTATCTGTATTCTTCGACCAGTATCTGAAAACTACATTCAGAATATGGCTTGGTGATATACGTTTCAATGCGGCAAAGAAGATGATGTTGGAATTTCCAGACTATAGTAATGACATTATTTCTGCCGAGTGTGGCTTCTCTGCCCGTACCTATCTGTACCGGATATTCAAGTCAAAGGAAGGTTGTACGCCTACCGAATGGCGAGAAGAACAAGTTGCAAATGCAGCACCAGATGATAAAAAACAGGATTAACCATTTTTCAATAAATATCAGAAAAACGCATAATAAAAGGGAAAAAATCGTTAAAATGGGTGTCTACTTCCTACGAAGTAGACACCTAAAACATAGGAAGTAGACACATTGACAGGGGAATGCGCCACCTTTTTTTGATGAAAAACACTATCTTTGTGCCATGAAAGAAATGTTAGAATCTATACCAAGGATAGAATTAGCCCTGATCATCATCGGGGTGTTTGTACTCATATTAGGTATTATCTTGGGATATGCCATGATACATGAGTACAGGATATATCTTGATGATCACTATAAGGCTCGCTATAGCTTTCGTGACTTCATCAAGAGGGAACGCTTTTATATATATTTGTTCTTCGCATCCATATTTATCTTCCTAACAAACCTCTTGTATTTCCTGGAGTGAGTTTCGGATAGAATGGATGAATTAGCTTTATGGTGGATACTTGTCCAGTAATTGGAGATAGATCTTTATTTTTACGATAAAAAAATGAATGATATGATAAATTATTTGACAACAAAAAATCGGTTGCTGGTTGCAATACTTGGATTTATTCTTCCATTTTCTTTTGCGAGAGCAGAAGTAAAAGAAGATGGAAAGACTATTTCGCAAGGCTGGTACGTCGGTATTGAGGGTGGAATGCCTTTCGGTTTCTCTACTTTCTCAAGTTTCGGACATGACAAGACGCACCTCGGTTGGGCTGCTGGCTTATATGGTGGCTATCGTTTCAACTCCATATTCTCGGCAGAGTTATCTGCCAAGTATGGAGAAATGAACTTGTCTGCACAAGACTGCTGCGTAGAACGTAACTATTGGTTGGGTAGCGACGGCGTGCTTTACAAGGCAGGTGTCTTAGGCATGGACAGTTGGGAATATGCCAATCTGAAAAGCCATGTCTGTATAGGGCAATATGGAGCCAGAGTAAATATCAACCTCCTTGGGTTGTTCCCTCAAACAGCTAACAGCCGATGGGATTTGGCTGTTTCACCTCATATATATGCAGTAACTACCAAGGCTGATATCCATACTATAGCCGATGATGCCAAGGTGATGAAAGGTTCTACCAACTGGCATTTGGGTTATGGTGCAGACTTGCAGGTGGGTTATCAACTGACCTCATGTCTGAAATTGGGCATCTATTCCGGTTTGACTCGTCTTACTGGCGAACGTATGGACGGAATGCCAGAACATCTGCATAAGAACAACTTTGTTTGGGAAAGTGGAGTAAGATTGGGGATAAACCTCTCTAAAAAGAAAAACAAGATAGCAGAAACTCCATCAGTTCCACAAAAGGAAGTTCTACAACAAGAACCAACTTCTTCGGAGAAGGTCAATCAGAAAGAAACTGTGGATAAGGCAGAAACAAAAGTTGCTGAACAAGACATAAAAGTATCTGCAAAGGTGACTTTCCCTGTCATATATTTCACCTTCAATAGTATCGACATCCAGCAAAATGAAGAGACTAAATTGAATGCTATTCTCAAAACATTGAAAGAGAATCCGAACATGAAGGTGACGGTAACCGGTTGGTGTGACACAAAAGGCAGCGTGGCTGTCAATAAACGTATATCTCGCCTGCGTGCAGAAGCCGTAAAAACTTGGCTTGTGCAGAATGGCATAGAGGCAAGTCGCATTACTGCAATAGGAAATGGTAGCGACGGCACCCAAGATGCGGATAAAGCTCGCCGAGTAGAGACAACAGATATTTATCAGTAACCCATAAAACAAGATAGAAAATGAAAGCAAAAAGAAGATTTAATATTTGGTTATGGGTGCTGTTATGCGTCCCATGCCTGTTGGCAAGTTGCGACCATGATGTTCATTCTGATGAGGAAGAAAGTGGCTTGTCAGTATCGCTCACTTGGGCAGATGAAGCCGACCAAGGTACGGAAGTGAAGGATGTGAAGCTCTGGATATTCAATGCCGATGACGGTTCCTTAGTTGAGGAAAAACATGATGGAAGCACGCAGGAGGTAGCAAGCCAACGCTTCGCTCTTCCTGTAGGGCATTATCAGATTCTGGCTGCCACCAACCTTATAGAACCGTTTTTTATCGGTGAGGCTACAAGGGCAACCCTCAACATGAACCAACTCATGTTTGGATTGTCCAATCCAAGTGCCTCTCCCGACCATGCCTATTATGGTGTCACGGACATCGGTATTGACAAATCAAATGTCAACTACATAACAAAAAATGAAATGCGCCATATACTTGCAGAATTGACCATCTTCATTAAAGGAGTTCCAGATAATTTTGCAATGATAGGCAAGGTTCTGAATGTGGCAACCGGACTCCTTCCCCTGCAAAAGAATGAGGATGGAACATTCGGGACGGCAAGCTATACCAAGGAAGAGTGTGATATACCTTTGAGAATCGCAGTGCCTGGCGAAACTTTAAAAACGGAAACATTACGCTTGATGCCGACAGCCAACGGTTTACATACCACCAAGTTGTTTATCCAACTGATTTCTCCTGGGGGAGTAGTTAGCAACTACGACATCGAAGCTCCTGTCATGAAGTCTGGCGGCAAGTACAAGATTAACTTGGAATTTGAGGAGATGAAACCTTACATGTATCTTACGAGCACGAAGATAGATGATTGGACTGAGGAATGGATTTATCGTGGTGAAATCCTGAATCCTGAAGATTAAGCGACCCTCTCATTTAAGCAAGAATCAAAACAAGAATATAAACATAAAATAGTAAAAGACAATGAAAAAGAAGACTTATCTCTTTGCCCTGATGGCAATGGTTTTGACATTGGGAAGTTGTTCTGACAACGAGAATGGTATCGGAGGCGAGACCTCCAAGTATATCACCGTTTCTACCAGTATCGGCAATATGACACGTGTTGCCACAGATGAGAAGGGTGGACAAACCTTTGAAGAGGGTGATGAAATCAGTGTGTATGCCTGGACTGGCGATGCAACTGTAGCCCCTGAGACAAGCGAGCGTGTGGTGAACAACGCCATCAACAAGTTGACTAACGGTTCATGGGTATCCACTCCACAGATGCTTTGGAAGAACAACCGCGACAAGCATTATTTCATCGGTGTGTATCCAACTGCCGCAATATCCGACCTTTCTGCCGGAGAATATACATTCGATGAGACAAAGCAAGTGGAAAGCGACCTCTTGGTGGCAGTCAACAAAGATGGCTTATCCTATAATGTCGATGAACAGCAACCTGTTCCTCTTACCTTTACCCATGTAATGGCAAAACTTGTGGTGAACCTTACCTATAAGAACCAGTGGGGAACAGAGGGACCTACCGTAGATAAGGTAGCTGTAGGCAATGCCGCAAAAAAAGCAACCGTCAATTATCTGACCAAGGTTGTCACCCCATCTGCTGTAGCAGAAGATAAAGCTGACTTCGACATGCCGGTTTTAACTGCCAACAAGAAATATGCTTCCATCATCATCCCGCAGGATGGTGTTCAGAAGATTACCATCACCATTGGCGGCAAGGACTTCATCTACGACAACGGCACACCTTTCAAATTTGAGAGTGGCAAGATTACCACCATCAACCTGGAGGTAGGACGTGATATCATAAAACTTGGCGATGTAAACATCTCCGACTGGGGTTCTACAGGCGAACCTATCAAGGGTGAGGCTTACGATTAACTTTCTTAAAATTAAAACATAAAATTCAACAATATGAAAGCAATTAAAACATTAGCAATGGCAGCTTTGGCAACGGCAGTTTTTGCCAGCTGCTCAAATGAGGATGGATTACCACAGAGTAATTATCCAATGGACAATGTGGTCAGAATCATGACAAGCGTAGATGGCATGAATACCCGTGCTTCTTACGGAAACAGTACGGACAAGCTTAAATCGTTCGGCTTCTGCATCAAAAATGCTAATAGCGAAAAATATACCTATGATAATATCAAGGTATCACAGAAAGGCTACAATTGGATTCCGGCTACCCAAATGTTGTGGCAGAATTCAACTACAGCTGTTGATATTCTGGCTTATGCGCCATATCAGGAGACTACAGAAGATGCAAGTGGCAAAGTTAAAGTCTTCGGAAAGACTGATTATGCCTTTTCTGTAAAAGAAGACCAAAGCAATGCTGAAGACTATTCTTCCGACCTTATTGTATATAAGCAAACGGGATTCACGCCTGGTACGAAATTGAATACCAACCAGGCAGTTAATGTCGCATTCACCCATCTCCTCAGTCAGCTGAATCTCATTATCGAGTTGAGAGACCAGTTTAATACGAATAATAATACGGTTACGAAAGGATTTGTAACTGATGTCAAGGTGAATGGCACCATTATCAGCAGCAAAGTGGATTTCTCTGCAAGCCCTATAAGTGTTCAAGTTGATGGTACCCAGACAGCAGCCATTACTCCAGAAACTACAGGATTCACGCCGGCAGAGAACGCAACCGCCCATGCAGTCTTCAACTATTCTGCCATTGTGATTCCACAGACCGTTGCTGCTGGTAATTTCAGTATTTCGTTCAAGGTGAATAATACAGAATATATCTGGACTGCCACCGACGCTGTGACATTTGAATCCGGCAAAAAACATGAGTTGCATCTGTTGGCAGGTAAGGATGTAGTGCAAGGGGGCGCCATAAGTGCGATACCTTGGGGAGATGAAACCATTACCGAAAAAGAGACTGATTAAAGAATTGTTTGACATTTAAAATAGACAAGATATGAAGATTACAAGATATATGGGAGCATTTGCAGTTATAGCAATGCTTGCCGCTTGCTCTACAGATGACGAACTGGGAGCTAACAGTGCCGCCAATGAGGTGAAGATTGCTGCCACCGTTGGTGGAAACAGCATTTTTACCCGTAGCAATCCATTGGGTACAAAAGCGGAACAAGAGAGCTTTAATGAGGGTGATGCCATCAGTGTAACTACTGAGGGTACAACCGTTATTTATAAGAAGACGGCCGAGGTATGGGCACCTGTGAATGCAGCTGAATTTCTGCTCTGGACGGGTAATGCGCAGACTTTCCAGGCTTGTTATCCTATGAAGGCGGATTTCCTCTCCACATTTAATTCTTTCTCTATAGGTTATGTCTCAGTAGACCAATCTACAGTTGAGAAAATTGCTCAGTCTGATTATATGACATGCATAAAAATGATAGAAAAGGCAGGTATACCTTCCGATAGACAGTTGGATTTGAACTTTGAACGTCAGACGGCTCGCATCATTGTTAAAGCAAGCGGGTTTGGAGATGAGTTCTACGGACTGAACCCTACGCTTTCTGCCGTAGAAGTTTATTCTAAGCTGAAAGTTCCAGCAGGAGAAAGTGACAGCTACGTAGGCATCCAAGCTTGTAAAAAAGACAATGTATTCTATGCTTTGGTATCTCCAGGAACTGCCAATTCTACAGAGAAATTTCTCAAACTCACTGTGACATACAATGATGGTGTGGGCAACCCTACTCAGACAAAAGAACTGTATGTAACAGGAATTCCTGCTCTTGAAAAAGCCAAGAGCTATACCTATGATGTAAGAATAGGTAAGGACAATGCTATAATCGGAAGTGTAAGTGTTGCGGATTGGGGTACTGGCGATGCAATTACTGGAGGCGATGCCTCCATACTCACACCAGAATTAATTATAAAACAAGCTTTGGCTGCAGGAAAAACTGACATAACGCTCAATTTGGCTAAAGATTTTAATGACTTTTCTAAAATAAGAAATGCCATCAGAAATGCCGCCCCTAACGACGAGGGTACAATTGAGTTGACCATTATTGGTGTAGAAACTATTCCAGAAGAGGCATTCAAAAGGATGTCGCAACTTAAGTCTGTCAAAATGCCTGACGTAAAAGAAATTAAGAAATATGCTTTTAGTGAGTGCACATATCTCACAGTAGTAGAAGCGCCGAGTCTTAACAAACTTAATTCTGGTGCATTTAATTATTGTAATCTGCTTTCAAAGCTGACTTTTGGCCCTATAAACTATGCAGATGCAAGATATTGGCCAATATTTGAAAACATTACCCCAAATATAGATTTAATTTTGTCAGACTATCAAAAAGAGATGATTGAAACTGACGATGATTTATATACAGCTAATAACGATATAGATTATGCTTTTAGTAATAAACATTTCAGCAAAAATTTCCTTGGACATGAATTTAAGTCCATAACATGTAGAATTAAGGTTGAATAATAAAGTAGATTGTTTAACTCCTAAGTTGGGCAGGAGTATAAGGTGCCCAGCAAACATAGTCACCCG
>ENA-OPKR01000064-OPKR01000064.1-human-gut-metagenome-genome-assembly--contig:-NODE-64-length-12541-cov-1.886273_pt1 | contig 12541 bp, 10 predicted proteins | sample MGYA00241790_ERZ501707 | MGnify/ENA primary metagenome ERZ501707 (study PRJEB25962, sample SAMEA2042295) | human gut metagenome | biome: human gut; feature: human-associated habitat; material: faeces... | reverse complement strand
CTTCATCTGTGATGTTGATGATGGATTCTTGGATGGACAATATGCAGCTTTTGGACATATTGAAGTAAATGATGTGGATTCATTCAAGACTTTGGATAAAATTGCTGCTGTTAGAACTCATAAGCCTTACTCAGATATGCCTTACGAACCAGTCGTCATTGAAAAGATGGTAGTCTCTGAAGATGAACCATCTAATCCTGTCGAAAAAATTGAAGACTAACATCTAAGGAACTGTTGTCTTGATTAAAGTTTTTCAGTGCGAAGATGAAGGTTACGGTCGAATCTTCGTAAACGACACCATAAAAAAGGATTATCCAAATCTCGATAGAGATATGGATTACTTTCATATCGACGCAAATTTAGATTCTCTTCAAACTTTAGTGGATGAAGCGTTGACGATGTCTTTTACGGGTGAAGATAAAGTCATTTTGTTGACCGGATGTGACTTTTTGTCTCAACCTAAGAAGAGAGGTGGTCCTAATAAAGATGATATCCAGGCTTTCATAAAATATTTGAAAAATCCTAGTGATATCACTTCTATTTACATATTAGTAGATGGCAAAGTGCAAAGAGGTGAATTACTTAATAGTTTGAAAAAGGTTTCCACTTTTTTGGATATAACATCTCCTTCAGATAGTGAATATATAGGATACGGTCAAAAAATAGCAGCTCAGCAGAACAAAGCGATAGATAGAGAAGCCTGCATATTGGTGAAAGATAGAGTTGGAAATGATTTTAGATCATATATAAACAATGTCAAACTTCTATTGGAGTACTCATCCAATGTTTCGACTAAAGATGTGAATGTCTTGGTGAAAGAACCTCTTCAAGATAATACTTTTGATTTATGCGACTTGTTGTTGAATGGAGATGTTAAGTCTGCACTGGCTTTATATAGAGATTTGATAAAAGGTGGAAGACTTCCTTTGACTTTGTTACCCATGCTTCTTTCCCAACTTAGATTTTTGTTTGAAGTCAGTTATCTTAAAGCGATGAGAATGGATAAATACTCCATGGCTCAACAATTGAATTGCAAACCTGGAAGAGTTGGATTTGCCATGGATAAGCTTTCAAAAGTATCATCCCTATCGCTGTTAAAATCAATGGCGGATTTATCTAAAATTGAAAAAGAAATAAAGTTTGAATTAGATGATGCGGATATGAAAATGGAGTTATACATACTTAATTTCACGAAGTATTTGGTAAGGTGAAGACCTTACCATTTTTCTTTACAACTTCTTTACATTCCTTTACAAGATTATGGTTTCAATGAAAATGTCATGGGAGGATAATACATTAGGTTTTAAAGAGAACCATAAAAAGGGGTTAAAAATGATCAAGAATAGATTGATTGCTTGTTTGGTTTTGGTTTGTTCATTCGGATGTTTGGCTAGCTGCAGTGTTGATACTTCAAAGAAACCATCCGACAAGGCTGACTTCAAAACTGATTCAAATATCAAGGTTTACACCAGACCTACAACTTCTGGAACCAGAGAATGTTTTTTCGAAAAAATCGGTTATGCAAAAGGAAAGAAGGGTGGACTTGTTTCCGGGACTAACGAAGTGGTTGAAAATGGTGATATGCTTTCCGCAATCGCCAATGATACTTATGGAATCGGATATGTTTCTTTGGATTCGTTGAAGAATAACACTAGTGTCAGAGGATTGAAGTTTGAGGGTGTTGAGGCTACTTCAGAGAATGCTTTGAATGGAACTTACAAGTTGAAGCGTTACTTCAATATTGTGGCTGATACCGGAAGCAATGCTGATTCCGATTTGAATGATTTGGCTAAAGCATATTGGGATTTCACATTCTCAAAACAAGGATTAGCAATCGCCAGCCAAAATGGTGGTATTGTTAATGCAGATGTTTTGAAGAATGCTGCTTCATTTAAGACTTCGGATTATACCATCTTCACCAAGGATGTTTCTTCTAAGACTATCGGAATTGCTGGATCTACTTCAGTAAAGAACATTTCCACTGCTACTGAGAATGCATTTATCGCTCTTTGGGCAGATTCCACCAAGGCTCCTAAGTTTGATATTTCAAAGCAAACTGGATCTGGAACTGCTGTTCCTAATCTCCAAAGCAAGACTGCTCAAATCGGATATTTGTCTCGTGAATTGGACGATGCCGAGTTGACAACTTTGGGTGGAATCACTGGCTCTAAACATGATCACATCTGCACTGATGCAGTAGTCGCCATCGTCAATATTAAGAACACTTCTGTTTCTAACATCACTGGAACGCAATTGGCTAGAATTTATCTCGATTCCAAAGATACTCAATGGGCTGATTTGTTCAAAGATGGTGTTTCACAAATTACCAAGTGGAATGAACTTGCTTAATTCGTGTTTTGTTATTAAATAATTGGTAGTTAAGCCGGAAAAATATCTCCGGCTTTTGTTGGTTTTAAGGAGGAGGGTCAATGGATCAATCAAACGATAGTTTGGCATTGTCAATTGAACAAAAAACTAAGAAGGGCTGTGAAAGAAAAATGCTCACAGACAAAATTGTCAAAGGTATTTTCTTTTTCTTAGCTTCTCTTTGTATCATTATTGTTTTAGTGACTTTAGGTTATCTCATCTGCTCCGGTATTCAACCATTCTTTAAGGAATATCCTAGTGGAGAAAAATTAGATGCAGGTTATTTCTTCACTGGAATCAAATGGGAAGCTGGTAATTATGGTGTCTTTTGGATTTTTGTCAACACACTTTATTTAACTCTTTTGTCTATGGTTATTTCAATTCCTCTAAGTGTTTTGACTGCATTATGTATTACAAGAATTGCGCCAAAGCCAATCGGCGAGTTGTTAAATGCTGTGGTCACAGTCTTAGCAGGTATTCCTTCTGTTATCATCGGTGTTTTCGGTGTGGGTTTTATTTGCCCGATGGTCAGAGATTTTGGTAATTTTTTCGGAATACAAACAGCTGGTGGAAAATCTGGATTGTCAGCCATTATAGTTTTGGCTTTGATGTCTCTTCCAACTATTACCTCAATGTCTGTCACAGCTTTAAAAGCAGTTGATAAAAAGATGATCTTAGCTAGTTTGGCCTTAGGTGCTTCTCCTACTCAAACTAACTTTAAGATTGTATTGACAGATGCTCAAAGCGGAATATTTGCTGGAATCATTTTGGGAATCGGTAGATCTTTAGGAGAAGCGACAGCCATTCAAATGGTCACCGGTGCAATCTCTGGACCAGAATTCAATATCTTCGAGAACACAGCTACTATAACGACTGTCATGTTAAAAGGAATAGGAGAAGCCACAATAGGTTCTTTAAACTATGAAGCTCGTTTTTCTGCAGGTCTTATATTGATGTTGATTATCATTATTACTAACGTTGGATTGAACGCTATTAGAGATGCTATTTATAGAAAGAGAAATGGAATAGTAAAGCCTAGTAGAAAAGCTAAGAGAAAGGAGGCAAAAGCATGAATACCAATTTGGATATTAATGTCGAGATTGAAAGACTATGCAAGCTTTGTGCCTCTAAATCAATCGATAATAATACTCTTTTAGCAGACATGAAGAAAATAAAGAAAAACAAGGATGTCACAACTATCTATAAGTATGGATTTAATTCTCTTCAAGATGCTGTCGCTTTAGCAAAGGTTATTTTGAGAAAAAAGAAGCTCCCCAAAGTTGAATCTATGGTGTTTAACTCAGATGAATCCTCTGATGTTACATCTTTGGAAGTCGATTCTTATCAACAAAAGTATATAGAGAATGCTTCTAAGAAAAACAAAAATAGAATTAAGATTGGATCTGGATTTAAGCTTGGATTTACTTGGCTGTTCACCGGTGTGACTTTCATGGCTGTTTTGGCTATTATTATCTTTGTGTTCCACAAAGGTTGGTCAACCTTGAGTTGGAATTTCTTCTCCGGGGATTATAAATCTCAACAAGTCTCCGCTATGACTAAAGATGGGTATTATAACGATGGAACAACTCAATATTCGTATGATCCTAAAAGCAATGAATTTTATTCTTCTAGATGGGGAATTGCTGTAAAAGATTCTAAATCGAACGATGGTCAAGCTACGGTCGAGATAACTTATCTCGATTCTAATTCGCCTCTTGTTACTGAGATGGTCGATACGAATGAGAATATAGCTCCTTTTGTTGTAGGATGGAACTTAGCTGGATTTACTATCTTTACGGATGATTTCCAAATCATTTCAGTCGGTGTCAAGGCAGAGAAGCCTAAAGATGAGACTTATGCTCAATACTACATGGAAGTCATGAATAAAACTACAATGATCATTCTTTCGAACATCACATATGGTGGTGATGGAATTAGAGGATCGTTTGTAGCTACTATTTATATGATTCTTTTGACTTTGCTGTTTGCTCTACCTCTAGGAATAGGAGGAGCTATTTATTTAGCTGTCTATTCAAAGCCCAATAAGTTTACTTCGATGGTTAGATCCGCAATCGATTTGTTATCAGGTATACCTTCTATTATATTTGGATTGATTGGAGCTATGGTTTTCATTCCAATCACTTCTGGTGGTGGTCATCAAGGTTCATTATTATCTGGTGCTTTGACATTAGCTATCATGGTCTTGCCTATCATTATTAAGAATACGGAAGAGGCAATAAAAGTAATTCCTAAATCCTTGTCTGAAGCTAGTTTGTCGTTGGGAGCATCCCAATCTCAAACAGTTTTCAAGGTAATTCTTCCAAATGCTATGAGTGGAATCTTGACTGGTACAATCTTAGCTACTGGAAGAATTATTGGAGAATCGGCTTCGTTGATGTTTGCTGTGGGTATCACTATTCAAGACAACATTCAAATATTGAGTCCTGCCACAACATTGGCCACACATATTTGGTATATCATGGCTGGTGAGAATCCAAACTATGATGCAGCATGCTCAATCTCTATAGTAATATTGTTTATGGTGTTGATATTGAACGTACTACTGTCGATCGTATCTCATTATTTGAATAGATATCAAGCCAATGCTTCTGAGACATGGTTTACTAAGATTATTCATAAGATTAAGAAGAAGAGACAATCTAAAAAGGAGGCTATCTAAAATGACTGAAGAAGAGAAAAAGAGAGCTGAAAAACTCGCCAAGATGCATGAAGCTGATAGTAGAACGGATTTGGAAATGGGGCATCCAATCGAAGTCGGAAAAGATCCATTGATAGGTGCACCAGCTGTTGCCGCACAAGAGGAAAAAGATCTTCAAAACTCTCAAAGACTTGTCTTCGATATACATAATCTTAAGCTTAGCTATGGTGATTTTGAAGCTTTGCATGGAATCGATATGAAGATTGAAAAAAATAAAGTCACGGCTTTTATTGGACCATCTGGATGCGGTAAATCAACTTTCCTTCGTTGTTTGAATAGAATGAATGATTTGACTGATGGATGCAAAATAACCGGTGAAATTCTTTATCATGGTGAAGACATAAGAAAGATGAATGAGATTTTGTTGAGAACCAAAGTAGGAATGGTTTTCCAACAACCTAATCCATTTCCTATGTCTATTTGGGATAACATTACCTATGGACCTAGATGCCAAGGTATTCATGACAAGAAATTTTTGAATCAATTAGTTGAGTCTTCTTTGAGAGAAGCTGCTTTATGGGACGAAGTAAAAGATAAGTTAAAGAAATCCGGCTTAGCTTTGTCTGGTGGTCAGCAGCAAAGGCTGTGTATTGCTAGATGTATTGCTATGAAGCCTGAAGTCATATTGATGGATGAACCTACCTCTGCTTTGGATCCTATCGCTACAAAAAAAGTCGAGGAACTAGTGAATAAACTCAAAGAAAAATATACAATAGTAATAGTCACTCACAATATGCAGCAAGCCACCCGTGTTTCTGACTATACTGCCTTCTTCATGGTTGGAAACTTGATAGAGCTTGCTCCTACCCAACAATTCTTCTCACATCCTAAAGAGAAGAAGAGTGAAGATTATATTACGGGAAGATTCTCTTAATCTAAAGGAGGAAAAGCAAAATGACATTTGATCAAGAAATGATTGCAATCAATGAAGAAATTGAAAAAATGTTTTCTTTGACTCGTGAATATTTGAGACGCTCTTTAGTTTATTATCTTTCTGATGAATCGATAGTTTTTGATACAAAGATCGACGATCATTTAGTAAATGATTGTGAAAGAAATGTTGAGGCTTGGTGTCTTTCAATTTTGCTTAGAGAAAAAGTATATGCTACTGACCTTAGAAGAGTTACTGGATGTCTTAAACTTGTAACTGATATAGAAAGAATCGGTGATCATGCTAGGGATATAAAGGAAGATGCAGATAAGATTAAAGTCTTGGGTGAAAAAGGACAGGATAAAGACTTGATTCAAGAATTTGTCGATTATGTTTTGAAGATGTATGATGATTCAGTTAAAGCTTTCGTTAGATTTGACTTTAAACTAGCAGAGGAAATTGCTGCTCAAGACAATGAAGTCGATTCTAAAGTCGATGCAATCTTGGATCAACTCATCAAAGAAAATAGTGAGAAAAAGGTAAGTGGTGCTTATGTTGTCTATCAAACCTTGATTATTAAATACTTGGAAAGAATTGTGGATCATGCTGTTAACATTGCTGAATGGGTAGTGTTTATTAAGAATGGATTCCATAAGGATAGCGTAATTATTTAGGAGAGTCTTTTATGAGTGGCTATTACAACTCTTTAAATAAATCTAAATATATAATCTATAGTGTCGAAGATGATGTAAATATTTCTCGAATAATAAATTTGACTATGGTAAAGGAAGGATATTCCATTCATTCTTTCTTGAATGGTCAAAGTTTCTTGGATGCTTTCAAAGAAACAAAACCGAATTTGATTCTAATGGATTTAATGCTTCCTGACTATACTGGTGAGGATTTGATAACCAAGGTTAGACAAAGCGAAGGTGGTGATGATGTCGATATCATTATAGTCTCTGCTAAAAACATGCTCGCTGATAAAATTGAAGGCTTGGATAGAGGAGCTGATGATTATATCGAAAAACCATTCGATATTTTGGAATTGATTGCTCGTATTAATGCACATTATAGAAGGACGATAAAACAAAGTGTTTTGTCATATGGTGAACTTGTTTTGGATGTCAACCAACATAGAGTCACTTTTAACGGGAACGAGGTGAATTTAACCGCTTCAGAATTCACCATATTAAAAACTTTGATGGAAAATATTGGCGATGTCATCTCTAGAGAACAATTGATTTCTATTCTTTGGGGTGATAACAAGGCTTTGGAGACTAGAACTATCGATATGCACATAAAAGAGCTTAGAAAGAAGCTAAATGATTCAAAAGGCCTTTTGATTCAAACGGTTTATGGTATAGGATATAAGCTGGAATAATAGAGGATGAAAATTAAGGATTATATTAAGCTTTCTATAGCAGGAATATCAGTCAGTTATGTTTTTTATCTAGCTGGTTCTATAGCTTCATTTTGTGTCTCACATAATTCTTCTATAGATAGAATAAATAATTCTTTGATTCTTTTAAAAGATAATCAAGATTTAGTAATAGACAATGATAGTAAAATTTTAAAGACTGTTGACTCAGCTTTTCTCAATAATTTGGGATACGATAAATTGTCCCTTACCACTTATATCGATTATAATCCCGATCGATATGAAGGTTATATGAAGTTTGAGTCTAACAAATATGGTTATATAAAAATGGATGTTCCTAATGATGAAAAAATCAGTTTTTATTTTTTGTCCATAGGATTACCTGTTGTAACTATAACGGATGCATGCCTTATTGCCTTTGTCTGCGTTGAGAATAAAAAAATAATGAATAGGCTAGGCTCTTCTTTAAACAAGCTTGGAAATTCTTATGGTCATTTAGAAAATCCATATCTATATGAAGGTGATTTGGATTTGATGATTTCAACAATAGATGAAGCGTCAAACAAGATCATTAATATGGATAATGACATCAAAGAAACTTATGAACGTACTATCGCATTGCTAGATTCCATGCCTAACGGACTTATTCTATTGGATTCAAAAAGAAACATTTTATTGAGGAATAAAGCAATTGAGAAATTTTATTATTCCATAAAAGAGCAGGGAAAAGATAATATTTTATTGGACTTAAAATCTAAGATTGAAGATTGCCTTAATCAAAAGCAATCAATATCTTTCGATTGGAATGTTCAAAACATTATTTATTCTATTTCTATAGAAGCACTAGGTGAAAAAGGTACAGCTATTTTAGTTTATGACGTAACTAATCAAAGACGAATTGAAGACACAAAACGTGATTTTATGGTCTACGCATCTCATCAGATGAAAACCCCTTTGACTTCTGTTATCGGCTATCTAGAGATGATAATAGATGGCGTTGTTACTGATGAAAAAGAAGTAAGAGAGATGACTAATGATGCCTTAACTTCAGCTAAGACTTTAAATGGAATGCTCAAGGATATGCTTTCCTTAGCAAAGATGGAAAGCAATGTTCCACTAAACAGAGAAAAGATAGATTTGGCTGAAATGACCAATGTTGTGTGCAATTCGTTTAAAGAACAGTGTTTAGTTAAGAAGATTAATATTATAAAAGATCTCCAAACCTTGTATGTTGAAATGGAAAGAAGAGATTGTGAGAGGCTTCTAGCAAATCTCATTGAGAATGGCATTAAATACAATAAAGAATATGGGAGTGTAGTCATCATTATCGACCCTTACAAGAATCAATTGATTGTAAAAGATAGTGGTGTTGGGATTCCACAAAATGATCTTTCTAGGATTTTTGAAAGGTTTTATAGGGGTTCGGATGCAAGGGCAGAAGGCAGCGGATTAGGCTTGGCTATGGTTAAGCATATCTGCCAACGATATGGATATAAGATTAATGTAGATTCCAAGATTGATATTGGGACGACATTTACGATAAGTTTTTAGTATTGGTCAGGCTCTTTACTTATCGATGCTGGAATTAGCTCTGCTACTTTTAACGCATCTTGGGTTTTCAGCTTTACTTGTGCACCGACTTTGCCTCCAGAGAAGAAAATGTAATCATAAGATAATGCTGAATCGTCAATATAATGTTTCATATGTTTCTTAAGACCTATCGGCGAACATCCACCATGTACATAACCGGTTGTAGGAAGCAAATCCTTCAAAGGTAACATTTGGACTTCCTTTTCACCACAGGCTTTTGCTGCTGATTTTAAATCCAGTTCTTTTGCAACTGGAATTAAAAATGCGTAGAATGAATGACTTTTCCCCTGACAAATCAATGTTTTAAAAACAGTGTCAACAGGTTCATTTAGTATCTTTGCTATTTCTTCTCCTGTCAATTTTGGATTTGCTTCATAGAAGAAAGGCGTATATTCAGTTTTTTCTTGATCTAAGATACGCATGACATTTGTCTTATTTATTTTCATATTCATAAAACCTTCTAGATTCCTTAAAATTATAGACTTTATTTTATGAATATGTTGATTTTATGTACTTTTATTTCTCTAATGTACATTATTTCTAGTAAAATATTAAAAGTTTTAAAATTGAAAGGATAATTAGTCTATGGCATATGAATTGATTTTTGATAGCTGTAATGATTTAGGACCTTCTTATGATAAAGACAACGGAGTTACCATAATTCCTTTAGCTTTTGAAATGGAAGGCAAAAGATATCTTCGTTATCAGGATGATAGAGAACTTTCTGTAGATCAATTCTATAAGAATCAATCGGATAAGATTTATGGTAAGACTGCTCAGGTCACACCTATTGATTTTATCAATCATTCAACTCCATTTTTAAAGGAAGGAAAAGATGTCTTCATTTGTCCTTTCTCTTCTGGATTATCCGGAACTTATCAATCTGCTTTGGTTGCAAAATCTCAACTAGAAGCTGATTTCCCTGATAGAAAGATTGTCGTATTCGATGGAAGAACTGTAGCTCCTTCTTATTCTTTGATGATTGAGGAAGCCGTTAGACTTTATAGACAAGGATTGTCTATGGAAGATTTGGAAGCTACTTTGAAGGAAGAGAGAAATCATATCTATACTTGGTTTGCTGTCAATGATTTGGGGGCTTTGGCTCATGGTGGCAGGGTCAGCAAGGTCTCTGGATTCTTTGCTGGTGCTTTGAATATCAAACCTGTTCTCGATGTTGATTTAGAAGGAAAGCTTCAAGTTGTAAGCAAGGCTCATGGTACTAGAAAAGCTTTAGAGGCTTTATCTAACAAAGTTAAGGAAACTATCACAGAAGATGGTTTGAAGAAGAAAATATATGTCTCTTATGGATTGGAGAAAAACTTAGCAGATATCTTGATTGAATCTTTGAAAAAGAATGTATCCGAAGACTTAGATATAGTAGTTGGAAGAATAAGCCCTATTATTGGAGTTCATACTGGGCCTTCCATTATTGCTTTGTCTTGGATTGGTGTAGAACAAAACAAAACAAAATAAAGTGCTTTTATTATAATAATTATTGTCAATCAACTTGTTTTTTATTATATTAATAGAGAATGAGACCTTGTGTCTTACCTTAAATCAGGAGACTTAGTTTTCTAATGGAAAAAATAAGAGTGGTCGCCCTAGGTGGCCTTAATGAAAATGGCAAAAATTGCTATTGTATTGAAGTAGACGGAGATATATTTGTTATCGATTGTGGGTTGAAGTATCCTTCAGTCAACAATCCCGGAATTGATTTCTTAATTCCTAATTTTGATTACTTAAGAAAGAATCAGGATAGAGTTAAAGCAGTGATCATTACTCATGGACACGACGATCAATATGGTGCATTGCCATATCTTTTGAACTTGATCAATGTTCCTGTCTATGCTTCAAGCACAACTATAAATATGATTAGAATGGACTACGGAAAGAAATTCCGTCGTTTCCAAACATATCATTTTATATCAGTATATCCTTCTTCCACTGTTGTCATAGCTGGTCATACTTTCGATTTCTTTGCGACAACTCATAGCATTTCTAATTCGTTTGGATTCGCTCTTCGTACAGAAGTCGGAAACATCGTATTCACTTCAGATTTCATATCTGATTATAACCATGTCAGAGGATTCTCTTTCGACCTTCCTAGACTTTGCAAGATTGCTGAGGCTAATCCAACATTGCTTTTGATGAGTGAGTCTTTGAAAGCCTTGACACCTGGCTCTGCCTCTCCTAAACATAGATTGACTCCTCATATTCAAGATATGGTTGGGAATATGAAAGGCCAGTTGTTCATAGCTCTTTACACTCAAAACTTCTACAACATTCAAGAAGTTATCGATTTGGCTGTCAAGAATGATAAGAAGATTTGTTTCGCTAATCAAACATTGGCTTCTTTTAAAAAGTCATTAAATGCTTGTGGTGATTTGGTAATACCCGACAGCAATTACTTTGAATTGAGAGATATAGCTTCGGTACCAGTTAATGAAAGAATTATTCTTTTGACTGAATCCGGATTGAAGTTATTCTCCGATATCAAGGAATTATGTTATGGCGGAATTCCTGGCTTGAAGATTTCAAATTCAGATGCATTTGTCATGGCCTGTCCTTCAGTTCCTGAAACTGAAATTCAGCACACTGAGGCTTTGGATACAGTGTATGCTACAGGTGCCAACGTAAAGAATTTGACAAGACGTGATATAGCTTCTATGCACGCTCAGGAAGAGGATCTCAAGATGATGTTGACACTATTACGCCCTAAATTTTATTTCCCTGTAAAAGGTGAATTTCGTCAAGTAATGGGCAATGCTAAGATGGCAGTCAATATGGAGATAGGTCTTAATCACAGCAATATCTTTGCTTATGATAATGGCATGTTCCTCAAGTTTGACGAGAATGGAAAATTCATACCTGCACCAGAGAAGGTCAACGTTTCTGATGTCGTAGTTGATGGTTCTACTGTCGGAGAAGTAAAAGGTAATGTCTTGGATGAAAGAGCTACTATGAGCAGCGACGGTGTCGTATTGATGGGATGCTTGATTTCATTGAAAGACAAAAAGTTGTTATCTAATCCTGATATCCAAATGCGCGGATTTATTTATCTGAAAGATGCATCGGATGTTGTAAGTGAAGTATCCAGATACTTTATCTCTACTCTCGACACTTTGGTTAAAGACACCCATGGATTATCGATGGAAGTAATGGCCAAGAAACTATCCGATAAGATGACTAGATTTATCAAAAAGATGACCGATAAAGAACCTTTGGTAATCTGTGAATTGAGAAATGCCGATGAAGCAGATAGATCATGTGCTCAAAGAAGTTTGGCTCGCCAAAATAGAGCAGCTAATAATTCATCTACTAGAATCCATTCTTCCAAGGATCAAACAGCCGATATTAAGCCCAAGCTTCCTAACTTTACTTTGCCTTCTCCTAGAAAACCTATAGATGATTCTTCTAATGGTCAGTCAAACTAATTCAGCTGTTGCTTAAAAGTGAATATTAAAAGCCTTAAGCCGATGAGCTTAAGGCTTTTTGTTTAAATAACAATTACTTGACTAAATCTACACCATGAGATGTGCCAATTCTAGTAGCACCGGCTTTGATCATATCTTCCATGTCTTGCTTGGTTCTTATACCACCAGCGGCTTTGACT
>ENA-OPKR01000063-OPKR01000063.1-human-gut-metagenome-genome-assembly--contig:-NODE-63-length-12552-cov-2.512203_pt1 | contig 12552 bp, 29 predicted proteins | sample MGYA00241790_ERZ501707 | MGnify/ENA primary metagenome ERZ501707 (study PRJEB25962, sample SAMEA2042295) | human gut metagenome | biome: human gut; feature: human-associated habitat; material: faeces... | reverse complement strand
ATTTCCTTACATATTTTCTCTATCTCATTCATACGCTTTACTTTTCTAAAGATGTATATATTCGTTCACTTCGCCCAAAACCTTTGTCAACAGGTTCTTTAGAATCTTCAATTCTTCATTCGAATATGTAGCTATAGGATAACCATCAAGGGTAGTATCGCCAAAGCAACTACGACTTATCTTTAATGAGTGTTTATTCTTTTTCATTTCTCTACTCCTTTCTTTGGAAGTAAATCAGATAAATAAGCCCACTTGATGATTTGGCATCTGCTAATCGAATGTCTCCAAGATTCCTCATTCCAAAGGATGGATTCTTTAAATTGTAGATAAGCATCGTTATCAAAACCAAGGGTAATAATATCGCTCTTGCTCTTATCTGGCTCTTCTGTATTTGGATGCCATAAATCCTTTAAGAACTCATTGATAGCCCACTTAGCACCTGCGTTAAAGCCATCAACATGACCATCTAAGAATGCAAGATGTGTAGGCTTTGAATCATCAAAACCTTTAGCATCTACAACATATTCTGATATTTGTCGTGCAGCTTTTGCTATTTTATTTTTGTCTATCATAATCATCTTCCTTTCTTACTATTTTTATCCAATATCTCTTTAATCTCGAAATATTGAGCCTTTATAAATTTTTCCATCTCTAACTTGGTTATTCTACCAATAACTGAAATAGACCCATCCCTTACAGATACTGAGAAATAATCAGTATTGATAAAACTAAGATTAACATCTATGCTTTCATCATTCATAATCTACCCTTTCTTTTTCTAAGTTCTAACATTCTCCTAGTTCTGCGGTTTTCCTTACCACTAGGAGGATTACCAGCGAGTTTAAAATGTGGAATGCGATCATAATCTCTATAGATATGAGCTTCATTGATTGCATTGATTTCTTCACTAGTCAAGGCTTCTTTAAGTGATACACCAGTTGATGTTACAATTATCTTTGCATCATCTCTAATCATACCTAGCCCTCCACGTCTTTAGTTGTACCTAACAATGATTCATTGCCGATGTAAGGAATGCAGTATCTCCAATAGTCTTCACCAAGACAATAATACATATTATCTCTAACTTGATAGCTGAATATATTTGCAGACCATTGGTCTTCTTTATCATTTCTAACCAACACCTTGTCGAAAGGCTTTATTTCGACCTTTGACTTCAATTCAACAACTTGCTGCTTTTCAATCTCCAAAGTGGTGAGGTTTAATATTCCTCCTAATTTTCTTTCAATCTCTCTGATATACCCATAGGCAATATTGTGATCTAACTTGTCAAACTTAGCTGTTTCTGCATTTGTTACGTCTTCGTAACCATCCCTGCTATTAGAATAGCATCCGTTGAACTTTGTATAATCATCAGATGCCCATTCTTTGAAAATGCACTGAAATCCACAACTATTGATAAGCAAATCGCCCTTCTTCCAGGCGAACTTACCCCAGTCAGGCATATCCTTAGAAGGAAGGAGAATCTGTAAGCCTTCAAGCCAACTTTCTTCTGTACCTAGTTTTGAATAATCAAACAAAAGAGTACTGCCTACTTCATTAGTTGATGTGCATTCTATATAAGTACCAACGTCTGTTGTGTGGACTTTATCTAATCCTACGTCTATATTGCGTAATAAGTCGTATAACTTAGTTCCTTGTGGCTTATCCTTCAAAATTTTGGCTATATTAATCTTTGCATCCATAATTAAATCGACTTTTGGTTTAAACAATATTGGTAGTGACTCATACTACAATTAGCGTATTTTGATATTTTTGGTAACTCCCCATTATAAGGAGTGACTTTCAATCCATCAATAAAATCGGCATTCTCGGTATACACTTCGGTATTATGCTCATTCATATATACTTTCTGTGCTGATGTAGAATGGCTTTCAACTCTCAACTTACCGAGTGACCGCCAAACTTGTTTACGATAGATAAACAATCCATGCAAAGGAATTGTCTTTACTTCTACTTTTGTTCCCATAACCTTAACCATTTAAAGATGATAATAACTATTTGATACCCTTGCGCCCAAATCGAAGCAGCCCACGGCATCCGGCTTTAAGAAGCGTTTCTCTAACTTCTCCAAAGCCTCTTTATACTTCTGCTCCATGTGCTTGCACATGAAGTCTCTGAGCTAATTTAAGTTGCTCAACAATACCCTTGCGAGCAACTCTATATTGTTTATCGGACATCATAGCCTTATTCGTTCACATAGTTGATTACTTGCTCTTGACCTTGCTCATGCAAGTTATCGAAAGCGTCTTCTATAACTTTAGCTACTTGGTCGCCATTAAGGTTCTCCAGCATTTCGCCAACCACTTCTTCCATCGAGCCTATTGGTAATGAGCAGAACTTATCAACTAAGAAGCTCTCCTGTTCACTGATTGTCATATCATCGAACAAGTCCGATAAATCTACTTCAACTTTATATTCTGCCATAATTTGAAATTTTAAATGCAATTAGTTGTACCACACATCATTTGGCATAAGAGCCAATTTCCATCCATACTGTAGTTCGTACCTTAATATTTTAAGGTCGTTACTCGTTACGGACGAAAGACCTACAAACTTATTTTCGTACTCCATAGCCAAGAATTTAGTTACCATACTTATAACGCAAATAGTTAGCTTCTGAGCCAAAATAAAGCTCAGTGTCGCTCATATTTGCCTCCATCAAGTCATTCTCAACATCTTTATAAGAAGGTACGCAATCCTTAACTCTTTGGCAGAATAAAGGATATTTTGAAGAAACATCTTCTCCGTCTTCATCATAGATATTAATTTTATCTACATTGTAATATGGATAAGATGAAACGTTTCCATTTGAATGGATAACTTTTCTATTCTTAATAGACACCACGATTTCAGCAGGTTTGTTAATAGCATCAAACTCGCAAGTAAAATCATCAAGATGCGCCTCAAAAGCCGCATCATTAATCTTTTCAGATAAGTTTTCAAAAAACTTTTTCATTTCTAACTTACAGTTTTTACGGTGTGTCTCACCATTTCAAATTAGTAACCTTGTTTCTTAATTACATTGCAAAGATACAAAGAATATTTGAAACATGCAAATATTTTAATGTATTTCTTTTGTTCTTTAATATATCATAACACATAATACCAATAATTTGCTGACGTTAACACAAAAAAAATCCCCACCACTACATTATTATATATAGTGATGGGGCAAACATTTAAAACAAAATAGCATTATAGATTTCTACGATTACTATCAAACTAAATCGTCCACATAAGCCCATTTATAGATGGCGTTTGATTTCGTGAACCTATTCCACCATTCCTCGCCTAAGAAATTCAGATGCTTGAAACGCTTACGAACCTTAGTCAGACCGACAATGCGTCTGTTATACTCAGGCAGCTCTTCAACAGAATGCCAAGCACCTTCTTTTTGATATTTCATTCCCAACTCCAAGGCTTGCTTGGCTATCTGCCTTGCACCTTGACTAAAGTCTATCTTATCAATCAACAATTCTAAGTCCATAATCAAATAACTTTTATGTTAACTTTGTCTTCAAAAAACGCTTCTAGCACTTCCTTGGCTTTTGCATCCGCTTCATCCAAGTCCGCACACTTGATAATCTGAACATCATAACCTATGGGGTTACGCAATTCATAAATACCATCAGCCTTTACCAATCGAAGGAAAATATCTCCACCTTTAAAGCGGTACGAATATCCATCAGACGCTTTGTTCCATTGTCTAATTATGTTCCTCACTGCCATAATATCTTTGTACTTTCTCCAATGCTAATCAATAGTAAACAACCTTTCGACTGGTCTCTTTGTTATATTCGGGTTAAGGGAATTGGTTACTTCCTTTTCCCAAACACATCTGAACTCTTGCGGCATCTGATACTCGCTGATAAAGACCTTATGTCCTCTTCTAGCCATTTCCATGCACCAAACATAGAAACTTTCGTAATCAAAGTTCTTTGACACATCGTACTTTTTTGTAGCTTTGTAAGGTATATCGCAATACACTATACTCCTATCCGGTATCACAAGTTCATCATAACTGCCGCTATAAAACTCGACACCTTTGAGAAGGGGTATATCACGCATTGTGTTTTCAATCTGCTCCCTTATGTAATCTCTTGCCTTTCCATTCTTGCCGACAACATTATGTCCGCTATAGCCACCATCAAAGAAACGACCATTAAAGCTAGCCATAAACCCTATTAGTCCAACACCAGCTTCGGTAAAGAAGTTACTCTTTCCGTGATAGCAATCTCGTGCCTTGTCATACGTTTCCTTGCTAATATGACTGAAGACAAATCCACCATCCTGAAGATGCTTCCACATTTCGATAAGATACTTATTCTTGTCGTTGGCAATTCTGCGATACGTATTAGGAACGTTTTCAATAACGCTACAGCCACCACAGAATGCATCAACAAACGTATCATGTTCTTTATCAAGCATAATCGGCAATATCTCATGCACGATTCTAGCCTTACTACCCATGTACTTCATCCTATCAACTTCTTAATCATTTTAACACCTCGCTTGTCAAACTTTCGCTCGACAACCGCATTGTAACTCACTCCATCAATGGAACACTCATCCAGATAGCGTTCTTCAAGCCAGTCCGTGATCTTCAGTAAGTTGAAGACCAACTCTTTTCTCGCTAAAAGAAACCGCATATCTATGAACTTTCCAAAGCTTTCCCAAAAGATTCGCTGAAATTCATTACCTATCGGCAATAACTCATTTGGGTCTATTTTCATCAGCTTGCTTTCTTTGATGTTGTTCTCTCCAAAGGAAAGTCACTTTTCATAAAGTCATTAATCCCTATGTAAGTCCGCTGCAAATCCTTCTCATCGTCCTTCAGGTCTTCCGTTGCGTTGATAGCCGCCTCATTCAAAGTCTGTTCGTTAAAGACACCTTCTCTCACCTTATCGAAATAAGAAAGAATCTCTTTAGTCATCAAATGGTCAGCCAGTCTCTTGAAATCCTTACCCATCACCAATGCCATGAAGTCATAAGAATTTTCAAATGCCAATATAGGAGCAAAGTCCTTGAACGCTTGCATTAAGTTAACATGCAAATCTTCATACAGCTTACGGATGATATTCTCGTAAGTTCCAAGACAAAGGTTGGTGAGATTATAAAGGATGATTGCATTCGCATAAACTCCCGATTTTTCACCAATTCCTAAGTTCTGTAACCTCACCGCAATCTTATCTCGCAACTTATACAAGTCTCCACTAATCTTGTCATAAAAAGTCATTGCAAATTCATTATTGAAATCTGCATTAGGAACATAAGCGTCATAATACTTAACCACCTTGCGAAGGTTCTTCTTGCAGTCCACCCACTTCTTCTTAACTTCAAACCTAACGCATTTCTTCTTCAGAATACTTTTTTCGATTTTCTGCATAAAGCACTCTGCTAAGACCATTTCGACATATACATACTGCTGAAGATAAGCCCTAGTAACGACCATAACCTTATTCACTTCGGTTTCGGTCATTCCATTCGGAACACTGATAATTATCTTCTTGCCACCTACGTTCAACAAGACTCTTCTGAAACAATTAACACTAGGCATGATGTTTTCTATTAGAACATTCAACAACCTTGTTATAGCACTCTGTCCTTACCAAATCCTCGACCTTATTCAATACAATAACCTCATGGGTATCATTCATATTGACTTGTGGACAGCAAATCTGATAAAAATACTTTGTCCTGATGGTAAAACCAAGCAACTTGATTTGTTCCTTGAATACCCGACCAGACACCACCTTATCAAGTTTTTTCTTGCCTTCGAAGAGATTCAAACTCTCCTCTCTACGATATACAATATCGGTATTAACCGAAAAAATCTTTCCGAGCATAACTATTCCTCCAAATTTCTAAGCGTTTCAAGACTCTCATTATTATCAACATCATAGCCGATATGATACTCGCTACCAATTCTTGCGCCAACATATATCTCTTCCGCATTCAAGATATACCAGTGCATCTGCTCACGGGTATTTCTCGATTCATCGCTCAATCCTAATACATCGAAGCACTCTTCTTGCACAGACTTACAAGGTTTCGTTCCCATATATGAAACATAAGCCAGCTTTCCGTCCTGATGCAATGGCTTCCAATTCTCCCACCAATGGTTGCGGTACTCCAAGATACCTCTTTCTACTCCATCGGCACAAACATGTTTAACTATTCGTATTTTCATTATCAACCTTTTTTAAAACAACTTTAACTGTCTTTCCTTGGCACTTGAACACACGAGACTTAATCTTGTATGTAAGATTGTTAATCACGACATAATCTCCTACACAAGGCATGAAATAGAAATCGTAATTTTTCAAAATGATATTGCCTTCGTACTCGAATTCAACCATTTTTATGTTGTTTATTCCTATATTTATCAAACATTATTGAATTAATCTCAGACCAAAAAGTTACAATTACGTCCTTGTTATCAACATCATTTTCTTGTGCTATAAAATTTCCAGCACTGACAAAATCAAAATAGCCTTCATCCGTCTCTTGTGTGCCTGTACATATTCGTGTTATGCCATTCTTGACATACTTAGCCACAAAATAATAGTATTTCTTCATCGCAATAACTCCCTAATAAATTCGTTACGCATCGGCTCAACGATGCTTGTGTACAAACTCTGCTTATCTTCCGGAATATCATCCGGTGTAATAGAGAACATCAACAAATAAGACATCGGAATCCCCAACACCTTACAAATTGCATCAATCTTACTTTTGCGTGGAAACGTTCTTCCGGTTTCCATAAACAACATATTCGTCTCGCTACAACCGATAGCCTTAGCCAGTTGTCGTTGGGTCAAGCCCTTGCTTACCCTAATTGTCTTAATCGCCTTTCCTAAATCCATCAAAACCTCCTATTTAAATATTTCAAATCTGTTCTTTATTGCTATCATGGCATCAGTGACTCCATCTTTGTATCCAACAGAATACAAGGTACAATCCTCTTCGCTCGGTTTCTAGGACTTGGATTTCAGAAATTCTTCTATCTCACAGAAACCATGCTCCAAGAATCTGAGGAACATCGCATTCTTCGTGATAGCTGGTCGTAGAGTATCTTTAACCCAATCCCAGCCATCACCATAACCTAACGTAAAATTTGAACTGCCACAATATTTCACTTTCGGCTCATCAAGCCATTGTTTTAAAATTTCTTTCTTTGTCATTATTCCCAGTTTTTGAGGTGTGTCTCACCATTTTAATTAATAACATTTGTTTCTTAATCACGATGCAAAGATACAAAGAATTATTATAATATGCAAATGTTTTAATGTATTTTTTATCTATATTAATATATTTTAATCTTACTATATAGAATCTACTATTTGTTTTGCAGTTTTTTAGATTTCGCTCTCTTTCAAATACCCCTGTTGTCTATTACCTTTAACGTGTGCCTCACGCTTTGTAATTTTTGCATCTTGCAGCGATTTCTGTCAGTCGCTTCCCTTGTACTTTCGTAGTGCTACCTTTCTTGCATTTCAAGACATTTCCTGTACTTGTATTTTGTATTTCCAAGAAATGGACGCAACAAAAACAACTTCTAAAATTCTTATCCATACTTCATTTCCGCTTTAAGTTTCTTTCTTTGAGCAAGAAACATCACCAATTCATCGAAATTATCGCTATTCAAAAGTATTTGCCCTGCCTGCCACTCCATGGCTTTCTGCTTTGCATCCTCTATACCTTTTGCTAAAAATGTGATTCGCTTCTCTTGGCTTCGATTCTCTACAGTAACTTCAAGTGTACCATATTCAAGCTCTGTAGTCTTCATACTGAGACCTTCATCATATATCCTCAACAAATGATTAAAAAGATTACTTCTTTCCATTTTTCAGCCTTTCATTTTCTTGTTTCAACAAGTCCTCAAATTCCTTGCGCTTTGCTCGCATAATCTCGAACCATTTACTTGGTGTTATAGGACACCCCATAAGCCAATGGTCGAAGTTTGGAATAGGCAAATTGAACTCACTAGCTTCAATAGTATAATCGTACCACTTCAACAACTCTTCTTCGGGAGCTTCCTTTTCAATATCTGTTACAATAGTAGCCATATCGAAAGTCAAATCACCACAATTAGCTATTCCACCTGGTTCGTCACCTATCCAATATGTATCCGGATTATCCAATCCGTAAAACTCATGCTTCTCACAGAATGCCTTCAAGTAAGCATTGCAAGCATCCTCGTAATTTTTCTTTAATTTTTCCCTATCCATAATCATAAATCCTTAAAAAGTTTCTTAATATCGCTCTTCTCCACCTTTGGATGGGAGCACATCACAACTTGCGTACTTGGGTCATGTCTTACCTGCCATTCGCAAGTATTACACCCCAAATCACCAACTTTATTAATTGCATTGGTGTATCTACCTTTCTCATCATAGGGGCAATCAGTAACAAAATCCTTTCGTCCCAAGATGTACTCATCTATCTTGTATGAGATAGCATTTGCTTTCTCCTTTTTCTCTTTATTATTCAAAAACATCATATCATCATTATTTAAAATAGACATAGCTGACCATCATCAGCGACCTTAACATTACTCTCAGAAAACCAAAGTTCCTCCAATATCCTCTCCATGCAAGCTACAACAATCGAATTTCCAGCAGCCTTTTGAAGACTTGACTTCGACACTCCACTTTCAAGCATCTTGTCTATATATTCTTCGTCAACGTTCATTAAGCGGAAGAGTTCTCTCGGAGTCAAACGCCTAATGCGCAACCTTGTCTCTCCAAGCACAACTAAGGAGTCCTTGCTCGCAGATGTAATGGCATTGGCAATATTCTTTCCAAGCTCGACCTTTGGACTATGCTTTTCGCCTTTTATCCACTTCCCTTCAGAACGAGTTCTTATAGCTGCACTCATAGGCTCTTTCCGTTCATTCGATACAAATTTCTCTTTACATAGCAGGTCATCACTAAAAAAGTACTTCTCATCCACATTTTCCTCCAAGACATCAACCAAGTGTTTCTCCAACTTTGTCTTTCTCGGAAAATGATAATCTATCTTATCACCATCATTTCGTATAGAAAGCATAAAGACACGCTTTCTGTTCTGAGGAACACCGAAGTCAGCTGCATTTACAACCTTAGCATAGTTAACATACCCGTAGGATTCTAGCTCCTTGCGCCACTTGTTGAAGAACCCAATGAACTTTGTTTGAACCAGAGCCTCAACATTCTCCATCAAGAGGTATTTCGATCTCTTGGCAATAATGGCGTTTCTTGTAAACCAAAGGATAGAGGAACGTGTATTGCTTCCCTCCTCTATTCCTTGCTGCTTTCCGGCTTGCGAAACAGACTGACAAGGTGTTGAATATGTCAGCAAGTCAAAATCAGCAACCTTGCTCCAATCTATCTTGGTCATATCACCAAAGTTCTTACCGGACAGACTAGGAAAACAAGCGTTATGCAAGGTTATTGCGCTTGGCTCTATCTCAGACCATCCGATGCACTCGTAATCGAAATCAGAATATTTCTTCTTCAACCGCTCTAAAGCCATCAGTTGAGAGTCATATCCGGCACAAAGTTCAAACGTCCGTATCTTCATTAAATATCATGGGTTTTACAAAAATCCTCTACAAAGCCATCACCCCAATCATCCTCATGCCATATCTTTGCAACTTCAAGCTGTCCCATTTCCTTTATAGCCAAAAGAACTTGCTTTATATCGTTTTCGTACTTAGGCAATGAATTCTCCATAATCGGGAAAACATCCTTTATCTCTTCAAAAGACAACACAACGTCAAACGAACCACCTTCACTTGGCGTTACTTCAAACAACTCTTCAGAAAGATTCTTTGCGGATTTTAACCACTTCAAGAATTGCTTTCTACTACGATACTCACAATATAAATTGCTAAACTTTACGTATAGCTTATCAAAACCTAACTCTTTCATAATAAATCAAATTTATCTTTAATTATCTGTTTCAAACACCTTCTGCTTGCCTCGTCTCATAGCACGATACTTCTCAGGAGCCATTGGTAAGCCATTCTCTTTTAATGCTTTCTCATATGCACCAAAAGCCAAGCAATCCGCTTGCTCGTTCAAATCATCACCATTATGCCCCTTTACCCAAGTCAAAATAACAAGCTTATCCTTTGCACACTTACGATACAACTTAATTAAGTCTGGGTTCTTTATATATGCGCCTATTTCCCAATCTGTATAGCGGAACATCTTTAATGCGTACTTAGAATCACTTCTAACCTCTACGACAGAACCTTTCGGGCAATAATTAACGGCTGATATTATCGCCAACATCTCCATTCTGTTATTTGTCGTATGCAAGCAATGATGTGTCTTTACCTTTTCAAATTCACCTGTAGCTGTATTCACAACGATATAAGCCGAGCCACCTGCCTTGTGAGTGGAATAATTATCGCAGCTTCCATCGGTATAGCAAATATAGTTTGGAAGAAGCCTTTTTCTTTCCACAACAGTTTCTTCTTTCTTAGGTTGAACCTTTCCATACTTTGCATTCTTGCCTGTTCGCAAAACGGAGTTGTAAGCACCTGCCAATGTTCGCCAATCATCACAATAGTTTCCATCTTTCTGTCTCCATTCGTTTTTCCATAACAAGTCCCACAAATCTTCGATAAAGCCCTTTTCTATCCAATTTTTCTTTATACAGAAACCCGAAAAGACTCGGGAAGATGGTATCTTCGCATACAAATCCTTTGCCATTTCGTCAATAGCATAATCTTTTTTGTTTGCGGTACACCAATTGGGAATAACAATTATCACCTCCCTCTTGCCAAGCAGACGTTTAAATCTAGATATATTGCCAAAGTAGCGATTAGACTCTTCCGCAAAGTCAGCATTCTTCACTAAATTCGCAAAAGTTTTGTTTGAAACACGAATCGTAAACAAGTCTATATCCTTACAAGTTTCCAATATTCTATTAACCAAGTCAAACATAGCCTCTATTTTGTCGGCTTGTTGCTCGTTGACCAGGAAGTTGTCACGAATGAATTTGTCACCATCATACAATCGACTATAAGCCAACACTCGATTTGCACCTTTCGCACGATATGAACTCAGATAAACATCATAAGCTCTAACTTGATGTTCTGATTCCAAGTACTTTTCTTCTATCTTCTTCATAATCTCGTATATATAATAATAACACGTAATATATAATAATAACACGTAATATATCAAGGAACACGTTAGCCTCTTAAAGACTCCTATACTTATTCCAACTAACTACTAATATGAAAATGTCCAAAATAGAACTCGACCTTTAATCAGGTATATTGGTTAATCCTATTGATCCATCATAGTATTTGTTCGTGCCTTTTTCAAAAGCACCATGTCCCTTCAATTTATAACCATAGATTCTGTGCTTGATAGCAACAGAAGTCTCTCGGTCTCCAAAAGAGTAAGAGCAAGGTATGATTAAATAGTGCAGGTTACCTACGTTAAACGTAAAGTTCCTACGACCAAACCTTTGCAATGTTCGTTCCATCTCTCCCTCGTTTCTATCATCTGCCATGTGCATTTCCGCATACGTGGACTTAATCTTACCTTCGCAGATAAGATTCTTCTTGATTCGGCATATAGAGCCATGACCCATATTCACAACCTTTGCAAACGAGTTAGTAGTTAGTTGATGCCAAGCACAATCATTGTTGCCAACGTTAAAACAGTCTTGACGAGCACCACTAATAACCGATGTGTACAAAATATTGTTGACTATAGAATATAACTCCTTTAGCTTATAGTCCTTACTAATAGGAATACGACAAACGTAAGCCCCTTGAAAGAGACCGCCCTTTTTATTGGGCTTCTTTTCTTTATCACGGAACGTATTCACGATAAATCGCCCGTTACCAAGTTCTGTAAAGAGTCCATCCTCCTTGACATCCTTTAGCAATTTTCTTGCCTTTGGATAGCCTACACCGAGTTTTTTCTTTACATCCTTGATGGTTAAGTTAAATATTACAGAATTTCTGCGTTGCATCTTACACCAAATGGCAAAGCAAAGAGTCTCCTTGTGCGCTTTCACTTCTTGCGATGACGCACCATAGGTATACTTCTTTACCAAGTCCATACGTATGTGTAAATAATGCTTTCCCATAAATTCTCCTTATTTGTTTAACTTATTTGTGTTTCGCTTACTCCAACAATTTTATAGCCCATTGCTAACTTAGAGCTATCTAAGGATGTTTCAACTCAAAATAAGGATTCTAAAAAGAAATCCTTACCCTTCATTCGTCTGACACCGAAATCTAGGTAAGGATTATCGTGGTATGGCTTTCGCCACGGAAAATCTTATTGATTCTTGTAAGCGTGTCAGCACCAACAAAGCACGCTGCAAAGATACTAATTTATTTTCAAACTGCAAGAGCTTTAGTGTATTATTCTACTCTAATTACGCATTTTTAACACATAACACAATTTTAGTTACGTATATAAAACTACAAATACATTAAACCGCTTGCAATTTTAACATTTGACACTCTAAGGCATTTTCAAGACAAAAAAAAGAGCAACCTTGGCATACTTCCTT
>ENA-OPKR01000062-OPKR01000062.1-human-gut-metagenome-genome-assembly--contig:-NODE-62-length-12618-cov-1.715036_pt1 | contig 12618 bp, 8 predicted proteins | sample MGYA00241790_ERZ501707 | MGnify/ENA primary metagenome ERZ501707 (study PRJEB25962, sample SAMEA2042295) | human gut metagenome | biome: human gut; feature: human-associated habitat; material: faeces... | reverse complement strand
CTCGTATCGAGTCTACTGCAACTCCTTTGCACGATGACTCCTTGCTCCAAATCTCTTCTTCTCGTACAAAGAAGGCTTTGGATGATAACGGACAAGTAATCGACAAGAACATCGGTGGTGCTTGGGACAGCAAGAAAGCTTCTACTTTAACAGGTAAAGAAGATTACGCTGAGAATTCAGAAGAATATAACTATGCTTCACCTAGAAGATCCGGTGCTGGTATGATCAACGTCGAAGGAGCTTTGAACAACAAGATTTGGTTGGAAAGCCAAGCTGGTGATTCCACTGATTCTAATATTAAAGGCGATGGAAGTGCTAAGATCCAACTTGGATATAAGGATGGAAATAACGATGCCAATATCGATTTGACCTTCATCATTCATAACGAGACTGAGACAGCTCAGACTTATGATGTCAAATTGTATGTTGCAGTTCCTGAAGCACGTCTCGGAATCTTGGGTTCCGATATCGAGACTTCTGGTATTGATACAAGTATGTTGGCTAAAGGATTGCCTACAACTTATATGCAATCCACCGATGACCATATGGTCGCATTCGATACTATTAAATCAGTTACTGTTCAACCTGGCGATAGTCTCTTGAATGTTCAAAAGGATTACAGCAAAGATTCTTACTTGACTGACTATGTTAATGAGTATTATTCCGATGGTACTTATTTGGAAGGTTATGTCGTATTAGAACCTACCGGCACTACTGCTAATAACGCTTCGACTGATACTACACTTCGTATTCCTTATATTAAGTTCTACGGAGATTATTCAAAGGCTAGTGCAGCTGAAAAGTTCGATTTTGAGAGAACTGATGATTCCACATTGAATTCTGATGTCATGGCTTCAGTCGCTCATAACATCTCTGGAGGAAAGCCTAATGCTGACTTTGGATCACAAATCTATGCTACCGACTATAGCTCGTATTTGAAAGATGATGGTTCTTTTGATACATATAACGTGAATGATCATTTGAATAAGATTGCAGCTGGATCTAAGACTTTGGAAGACTTCAACTTTGCTAAGCTTGGAACTGATACTGATGGCGAATTGTTCGAAGAAGGCAAGCATGATGGAGTCTATGCCGGTGTTGAAGGAAAGTCTGATTTGTTGGTCATCAAGCAATTCATGAATCGTTCCTGCTACAACGGAAAGGTTACTTTGAAGGATGCTTCTGGAAAAACACTTCAAACTGGTTGGTTGAGAGATTACATCTATTCTTCTAGCGACGATAGCAATGATGATGAAGATATGCTCAAGAATGATGATCCTGCTAACAACGGATATCAATTATTGAAATCCTTCGTAACTGAGTCATTCATCTCTTCTGGATATTATGTAGCTATGGCTACAGTCGCAATACCTATGAAGGATGCTTCTGGTGATTCTTTGCCTGCTGGTGATTATACATTGCAATTTGACTACAAACTATTTGCTAAGAAGTCCTCTACTTCTACTGAGAACATAACCCAAACAAAGTCTGTTAAAGTCACAGTTCCTGAAAAGGCTTCTAATCCTACTATTAGAAGTTATGGAAGACTCGGTAACTTCTTGGTGATATATGTCTCTGATGATACTAAGTATGTCCGTTTCCCTGCTAACGATAAAAATAACAAGACTTCTTCTGTCGCTTCAGTTGTAAACTACAAGTCTTCTACTGAAATCACACGTTATGTCTTGGTACCTACATCTGCTATAGTAAACGGATATGTACGTGGAACTGCTGTCGGTCAAGATGGTCAATCTACTGAATTCTTAATCGACACAAAGGGTGACGGAAATTATGGTTTGATCGGTAACAAGTTGGATAACATCGAGATGTTCTCCTTCCAGACACAAATCGATGATAAAGCTTCTACGATCAGATTCAACATGACTGTCTTAGGAAAGAATGGAAAGACTTATACTGCCTTTACTTCTTCATCTAACCATGGTGCTATAGTCCATCTTCCTGCTGGAACTGAAATCAAGAAGATTGAAGGTATCACTACTAGAAACAAACAAGATGTCTACACTGAGATTGATGCTTCTAACTACATTTATGACAAGGCTTCTGGTCAGTTGACTGTCAAGCTTCCTGCCAGAGTATCAAGCTTCGTAATCCATTACTAATCATTTGTCAGTTTTATAAAGCCACTGGTTTTTATTATTGAAAAATTGTATGTTAATAAAGTATGAAAAAGAAAAATAACGATTATGAAAGAATTAACTTCCATGAGGAAGATGATCCTAGAGATAAGATTTTCGGACCATATTTTTTGGTTAGGATCGGAATAAGTATATTCGTAACTCTGTTAATCTTTTTGTTGTGCTATTTTTTAGAAGGAAGAAATTTATTGATTGCTTCTAATGCTTCCTTTGGAAACTTAGCCATTATGCTTTGCTTTGCTTTTTGCTCTTTCTTTAATAGAAAAGGCTATTTCGATGGTATGGGTTATGCTGTCATGGTGACTTTTAGTTTTGTCACAAGACAATATAGAGGTAGTTATGGTGATTATGTCGAATATATGAAAGAGAGAAGAGGTTTATCGGAGGACGGCAAATGGCCTTTTATGGCTTATTTGATTATGGCTGGAATTTGGCTTATAGTTGCTATTGTTTGTTATTCCCTTTTTAAAGTGTCTGTAGCCTAGGAAAACTATAAAAACCCAAAAAAAAGAAAAATAACCAATTATTAAGGTTGACATTAATTAGTAGGATTTTATAATAATCAAGACTTTTGCAGGAGGAAATTTTGATATGGGAAAAATAATTCAAAATATCTCCTGCAGTCATGGAGGTTTTAATATGAAAACTAAATACAAAGCTGGGTTACTTAGTTTGTTGTCTCGCTAACTGCAAATCTGACCCCTCCACTAATAGTGGAAATAGTAACACTGGTGGAAGCTCTCAACCTGCTGGTGATGTTACTGAAGGATATACTGGTGGTGCATCTTATGTTACTGACGCCGAAGCTAAAGCTAATATTCTCGGCCAACTCGAAAAGTATGCTATGGATACAAAGCTTACTGGTATTCCTATTTTGAGTGACTCTAGCACCACTTATTACCACAAACGTGTTCAACTTCCTAAGGGTGCTGATGGAAAGAGCTTGGGTTATGTTCAAGGATATGGAACTGGACTTTTGAAGGAAGGTGCTTTGGATAGCTCTGTAGCTTTTGATGACCCTGACGGTTTCAGTGCTTATCACAGCTATTTGCAGACCTTCGATACTCAATGTCCTACTAAAATCAACGGCATGGACGGAAATGATACCCGTGTCTCTAATTTCTACGGTTATATCTCCTCTGCATTCTATGATTTAAAGCTTGTCAAGGCTAAAAACTCCACTGAGTCTGATCCTAGATACAAGAATGATTTTGAGTGGTATCCTGTTTTGGCCAAGAGTACATCCAAGAACTCTGACGGAAAGCCTCTAGCCGTAGATGACAACGGAAACACTTTGAGTGTTTCTGATTCCGGAAACGGACTTCACTCCAAGTGGCGTATTTATGTCAAGACCGGTGAAGATGGCTTGAAATATGCTACTGCTAGTAGTAAGAGATCTAAGTATAACGGCAAAGGTGTCAATGTTGAAGACTATGTCTTCGCTATGAAGGTTTTGCTCAACCAGAAGGATGCCTATTATCGTTCTTCCTCATATACCTCCGGAACTAACGAAATTAAAGGTGCTGCTTCTTATTACAACAAGACTAAGAATATTGGACCTGTAGCTGGAACTCATAATGATTCCACACATGAAATAACCGATAACGATTCAAACTGGAAAGATGTCGGATATCAAGCTGGATACGATTCTGAAGCCGGTGCATATTATGTCGATGTAACTTACAACGTTCCTTGTGATCGTTTCAATGCCATGTATCAAATTGCTGATTCTAACATTGAACCTATCAATCCTGAATTCTACGGAGAAGTTACTGGACTCGATCCTACCACTGGTGGTGGTGCAAAGGGAAAATCCTTCAATCCTAAGCAATATGGTGCCCCTAACGGAACTAATGGTAGCGAAATCGTTGACTCTATTCTTTCTGTTGGACCTTATGTCCTCACTGAGTGGAACGATAGCAGCAAGGTTATCTTCAAACGTAATGATGAATGGTTTGAACGTGTAAACGATAAATCTATATATAGAATTCCTGGTGTTTGTATGCGTATTACTACCCAAGCACAAAATGACCAATACTGGGGAGTAAAGCAATTCACTAATGGAAATGGATCTTTGGATTCTTCATCTAAGCCTGGAAATACAACTGAATACAATTCAGGACTTGATAAGAATGGAAACATGATTAAGACTCCGGGTACTTCAAATTGGAAGCTTTCCGTCAACTCTTGTACTCAAGATACATGGAACAAGTTGTTTGGACCTCAAGGAACAATCAAGCAACATTCTCAAGCTTCTGATATGTGGAATGTCAAGCCTATCATGAGCAGCTCTGACTTCCTCGATGGCTGTTTCTTTGCTATCGACCGTGAGAAGGCTGCTACTGCTTCAGGTATGTCACCTGCATATGAGTTCTTCTCAGATGCATACTATATCGATCCTCAAAAGAAGGTTGTTTACAATACAACTCAAGCTCATAAGGATGCAGTCGCTGAATATTATCCTGAAACTCATGGATACAACAGCGAAGCTGCTGCAACATTGTTCACTAAAGCAATTAACACTTTGTTGGCAGATGGAACATATAAGGCTGGAGACAAGATTACTTTGACCTCACTTTGGATGAGCCAAGCTAATATCGATGAGTTTGGAGCTTCAGTCACAGGTGATATTGTCAACGCCTTCAACGATGCAGCTAAGAAAGTCAATGCTGCAAACCCCTTGACTTTGGTAATTAAGAACGAAGTCGCTTCTAACAAGGGTGATGTCTACACTCCTATCGGAGAAGGTAAGTTTGATTTCGCTTTCGGATCATTGACTGGTATGAACTATAATCCTCTTGGAATGATGGAAGTTATGAAGTCAGACAACTCTTCCGGATTCACTTTGAACTGGGGTGCTGATACTTCAGCCAATGATGGAAAGAGCTTGATCTACGAAGGAAAATCTTGGTCATTCGATGCTTTGTGGGAATCTGCTGTTTATGGTGTTACCGTCAAGGATGGAAAGGTCACACTTCCTTACATCTACAACGATAAGAAGTCTGGATTCGTTCAAACATTCGATGATCTTACCGGTGATTTGAGTGAACTTAAATTCGATTTATACTTCGATGTCGATAAAGATTTGCAAACAGCTGCCAATATGACTATCAATTCATTCCAGGTAGCTATCACATTCTATGGAAGTGATGAAACTATATATTCATTCGTTGTAGACTTGGTTAAAGAGAAGGATGAGTCTGATCCTGACAAGGATTCAAAGGTTATCTTCACTCAAACTGACACAGCAATCACTGCTAAGTTGGATATAAAGAGCCTCTATTATTGGGCTAATGTTGTCAAGAAGAGTGATGGTACTATAGATCCTAATTCCGAAAAATCTGAGAAAGCACAAAGAGAAGCAGCTAACAATATCAACGATGGTAGTATTGGTCGTAATATTGCTATGAATGCTTACTTCACTGTTAATATGGAGTTCGGTGGATTTCAATCTATTGCTACTTTGAATAACACTTACACATTTATTGGTGCTGCAAAAGCTGAATAAAATTGATTTAATTCAATTGTTTACTAATATTATTGTGGTTTAGTTTTTAGAACGGCAAGAAACTATTTTCTTGCCGTTCTATTTGTTAGATAATATTAAAGTTAAAGGAGTTGAAAATGACTAAGTATGTTATCAAACGTGTGCTGCTAGCTTTAGTTACGGCATTCATAATTATTTCATTAACGTTTATAGTCTTTACGCTCATACCACCAGCATCCCCTAGCGGAATGATCAGTGATCAAGTGGCATACTATAATGACCAAGTGGATAAAGGTTTCTTCATAGTTTCGAGCACGGAACTAACACAATATGGAAAGTATACTTTCACATATGTCGATGGTTCTGCTGTGACTCATTATTACTATATTAAACCTGCCATTGAGCAATATTGGGCTTGGCTTACAAACGTTGTTACAAAGTGGGATTGGGGTGTGTCTTCCTCAGTTCGTGTCAATACACCTGCTATTCAGTTGATTGCCGAAAAATTGCCTGTTACAGTCAAGATTAATGCTGTGGCATTAGTTTTGTCTGTCCCTTTGGGAATCGCTTTGGGTGTATTGGCTGCCTTGAAGAAAGGAACATTCACCGATAAGGCTATCACAGTAGGAATTATCGCTGTTGTTTCTTTGCCTTCCTTCGTTTTGATTTCTTTGCTTTTGCTCATATTCCAAAAAGTTTTGCCTTCTTCTTGGCCTGCTATAGAAGCACCCTTGGAAACTAGAGTTTTGGGATATGTCATTCCTGTCTTAGCTAGTTCTTTAGGATCTATCGCTGGATATGGACGTTTTGTACGTGGTGAATTGGTCGAAGTCATGTCTTCTGATTACTTGCTCTTGGCTAGAACTAAAGGTTTGACCAAGACTCAATCAGTCATTAGACACGCTATGCGTAACGCCATGGTTCCTGTCCTTCCTTCAATCTTGGCTGAATTCATTTCAGTCTTAGGTGGATCGGCAATCTTGGAAGGTATGTACAACATTCCTGGTATCGGTAACTTGTTCATCACTGCTATCAATGGATTGGATTACAACTTGTTGATGGTCGATATGGCAGTGTTCACAACTATCAGTTTGATGGCTGCAGTCGTTTTGGATCTATCTTATGGATTCTTGGATCCTCGTATACGTATGGGAGCAAAGAAGTGATATGGAAACTAATAAATATTCATATACAGATAGCTCGCATGTCGAGCATGCAGTTGAAATTCTCCCTGAGGATTTGAAATTAGTTCACACTGAGAAAAAGATGCACGATGTCGACTTGAAAAGTAAGACTACTACTTATTTCAAGGATATTCTTCATCGTTTTATAAAGAACAAGATTTCTGTCTTTGGATTTATTATCATAGCATTGATAATTTTGGGATCTGCTATCATCTCTGTCTCTATGCCTGAGTACAACATTACTAGTGCTAACGCTAGTGAAATTGGCTTGGCTGCCAAACTCTTCCCTAAGGGAACTGGATGGTGGGATGGATGTGTTTGGAAAGACAATTATATCTACGACACTGAAAATAAAATTCCTGTCGATTTGATCACTGGTGAACCTATCAATAGAAATGCCTATCTCGAAGATACAGCAAAGTTCACTTATGATGCTCCTATCACTAATGCATCTAGATTTGCTACTGATGGTGGATATTTAGCAGCTCGTTCTAACAGTGAGAACGCTGGAAGAATCGAGTCTCCTGCTTATAATTTTGATTTCACTAACTATGAATATACATTGACTTACACTTTGACCGATGAAGTCACCGGTCATAAGGAAGAAAAGTACAATGCCACCAAGCCTACTTATGATGTCTATTTGAGCCAAGTTGTCGATGGAAATAGAATTGAAACTTCTGTAGCAACTGGTTTAACTAACTTTGGTGAAGACTTAGCTTTAAATTTGAACTCCTATTCGGCATTGCAAGGAAAATCCTTTGCAAATGCTAATTTGGTGCTTAGAGCTCAAAGTGGAAATTATGCTATCTATTTGCGTAAGGCTAGCATGACGACTAATGATACTAACTTTGTCGCTGCCGACTTCAATTTCGATTCAGCTAACGATATGTTGCTCAGAACTGATGGCAAAGGTATTTGGAACGTCGCTGGAAATACTTTGGGTGGTCTTTATATGGCTACTGTTACCAAAGTGACATTCCGTTTCGATACATATGAAGATTCATATGGAAATCTTGAGAATCAGTTGATTGGATCTACTGATTTGAAGGCTTTGGCTGATGACGATGCTATTAAGATTTATACTGATGAAGCTAAAACTAAATTGGTTGATTTGAAAAATATGACTGTCGATGAATTCACTAAGGCTTTCTCGAAAAAGAATGGTCAAAGAGTTTATATCGATATCTTGAAGGATGGTGAAGTTCCTTTCATCATCGATGACAATCCTATCATTGTCAAAGCTACTTCCGGTAAGGTCAACACGGTTGAATTATATGTGACTATGACTAAATGGAAGAAGCTTGGATATTCATCTTATCCTATCCATATTCTAGGAACAGATAAGAAGGGTTATGACTTGTTGAAGGTCACAGCTACTGGTACCTTGTATTCTTTAGGAATGGCTGTCTGTGTCTTTATCTTCTGTTTTATCTTCGGTTTGATTTGGGGTTCTATTTCCGGATACTTCGGAGGAGCAGTCGATATCATCATGGAACGTATCGTCGATATCATCAGCGGTGTTCCTTTAATGGTTCTCTTGACTTTGTTCTTGGTCGTCTTTGGTAGAAACTGGTTCATATTCATCTTTGGTATGTGTTTCAGCGGTTGGATCGGTGTCTCGGGTATTACGAGAACGCAATTCTATAGATTTAAGCGAAGAGAATACGTCTTAGCTAGTAGATCCTTGGGTGCTACTGATGGGAGACTTATCTTCCGTCATATCTTGCCTAATGGTATGGGTACAATCATCACTTCTACAGTCTTGATGATTCCTTCTATTATTTACTCTGAAGCTGGATTAGCTTATTTGGGATTGGGATTCACCGATATCACTTCATTAGGAAGAATATTGAGCGATAACCAAGCATACTTATTGACTGATCCTCTCTTGATTCTCTGGCCTTCAATTATCATCGCTTTGTTGATGATATCATTTGAATTGTTTGGACAAGGTTTGAGAGATGCATTCAACCCATCGACGAAAGGAGCTTAAAAATGGCAATAGATTTTAATAAATACGATAGAATCGATTATTCCAAATCTCCTGTCGTCCTTTCAGTCAAAGACTTGAGAGTTTCATTTAAGTCTGATTCTGGTATCGTTCATGCTGTCAGAGGAGTCTCATTTGATTTACATAGAGAAGAGACTCTTTGTATCGTCGGTGAATCAGGATCTGGTAAGAGTGCTACATGTAAGACCTTGATGGGAATTCTATCTAAGGAAGCTATCATCGAAGGTGGTAGTGTCATGTTCCAAGGTGAGGATATGACGAAGATTTCTGAAGATGAATTCCATAGAATTCGTGGAAACAAGATTGGAATGATCTTCCAAGATCCTCTTTCTGCTTTGAATCCTATCATGAAGATCGGTCCTCAAATCGTTGAGACTACAATGGTCAATAGAAATATTTTGAAGAGATACTTCGAGAATTATATTTCTAAAGAACATACAGCATATAAGAATGCTATCACTGTTAGAGACTATACGATTTATCAGTTGAAGAGTGAGCCTGATTTCTATAGAACAGATGAGTTGAGCAAACTTGATGATGTTCTCTATAACCTTAAGAAAGATGGAAAATCTGATAAGGAAATCGCTGAATATAGAAAGCAAAGAGAATCTGAAATCAAGGCTAAGTATAAAGAAATCAAGGCTAATAATAAAACTAAGATTGCCGAAGCAAAGCAACATTTCAAAGATATAGAACCCGGTCTTAAGAAAGATTTGGAAAACAAGAAGAAAGAAGCTAAAAAAGCTACAAAGCAATATAAGGCAGAACTTATTAAGAAGAGAGACACTTCTATCAAAGAATGTGAAGTAAAGAAGTCTGAGATAAATAAATCTTCTTTATCTCAAGAAGAAAAGAATAAACAGATTGCTGAAATCGATGCCGAAATTAAGAAGATAAAGTATGACTTTGAAAGCCATACAAAGATTTCTAAAGCTCAAGCTAAAGAAATGGCTTTGAAGGTCATGGAGGAAGTTGGAATTTCTCAACCTGAAGAGAGATTCAAGCAATATCCGTTTGAATTCTCTGGTGGTATGCGTCAGCGTATAGTCATCGCTATCGCATTGACTGCTAACCCTGAAATTTTGATTTGTGATGAACCTACAACTGCTTTGGATGTCACCATTCAAGCACAGATTCTCGACTTGATTAACAAGATTAAAGCTGAGCGTCATATGTCGGTCATATTCATCACACATGATATGGGTGTCGTTGCTAGAATGGCTGATAGAATTGCGGTCATGTATGCTGGTAAGATTGTTGAAATAGGAAAGGTTTGTGAGATATTCTACGAACCTAAGCATCCTTATACATGGGCTTTGCTCTCATCTATTCCTGATGTAGATTCTAAAGAAAAGCTTGATGCAATTCCTGGAACACCTCCTAACCTTGTCAATCCACCTGTGGGAGATGCGTTTGCTGATAGAAACAAATACGCTATCGGACTCGATTACAAATACGAACCTCCTTTCTATCAAGTGTCACCAACACACTTTGCTGCCACTTGGTTACTCTATGAAGGAGCACCTAAAGTTGAGCCACCTGCAATCGTGACAACTCGTATTGCAAAGGCTTTGGAAAAGGAGGAAGAATATGAGCGACGTGGAAAATAAAAAAGATAGTATTTCTCCAAGTGAGAAAGCTATTCAAGATCTCAATTCCAACTCTTTGGACACTGCTTCTGGTGGAAGCAGAGTTGTAAAAAGCGTGATGGCTGAAGATGATGGAGAGCATAGTTTTGATGAATCCAAGCTCGAGATTCCTGTTCATAAAGGACATGTTAAAGTAAAGCCTGAATATACTGATAACAATGTTATCCTTTCAGTCAACCATTTGAAAGTCTTCTTCCCAATGGGAAAGATGGGACATAAGTTTTATTTGAAGGCTGTTCATAACACAAATTTTCAAATTCATAAAGGTGAAGTCTTTGGATTGGTCGGTGAATCTGGATGTGGTAAATCAACCACAGGAAGATCCATCATCCGTTTGGAACAAATAACTTCTGGTTCTATTTATTATAAAGGTGTCAGAATTGCAGCCGGTGATAGATGGAATCGTAAGGAGATTAAATGGTCCAAGATTAAAGGTGAAGCTAAGATTAAAGAAATCAAAGCTGATTCTAGTCTCAGCCAAGCTGAAAAGGATGAGCAAATCTCTAAAATTAAGAAATTTATTGCAAATACTAAGATTCAGCAAGAAGCTAGAATTAGACAAATTCATTACGATAACACTCATGTCGATAAACGCTTGATGAGCGAAATCCAAATGATCTTCCAGGATCCTATCGATTCATTGGACCCTAGAATGACTGTCGAAGACATCATTCAGGAAGGATTGAAGATTAAGGGTTCTTACAATAAAAAGAAGAATCACGAGAAGGTTGTAGAGGCTTTGGAAGAAGTCGGATTGATTCCTGATTTTTGTTCTCGTTATCCACATGAATTCTCTGGTGGTCAGCGTCAGCGTATCGGAATCGCTCGTGCTTTGGTTATGGAACCTCAGCTCTTGTTGTGTGATGAGCCAATCTCAGCTTTGGATGTCTCCATTCGTGCTCAGATTATCAATTTGCTTAATGAATTGAAGGTTAAGAGAAATCTCTCAATCATGTTCATCGCTCACGATTTATCAGTCGTCAAATACTTCTGTGATACAATCGCAGTCATGTATTTCGGTGATATGGTCGAATTAGCTTCATCCGATGAGTTATTTAAGCATCCTTTGCATCCTTATACAAAGTCTTTGCTTTCCGCTATTCCTCGTCCTGATCCTTTATTAGAAAGACATAGAAATAGAATCAAATATGATCCTAAGACTATGCATGACTATTCTAAAGAGAAGCCTACATTCCAAGAGATTGTTCCTGGTCACTGGGTGTTAGCTAACTCTGAAGAAATAGCAAAATATAAGGAAGAGATGAAGCATGATGACATCGTCAATGCCGAGAAGGAAGCATATGATGCCAAGGTCGAAGAGCAGATGAAAGCTCAATTAAAGCAAGGTAAAACTTTGGAAGAAGCTGCAGCTAATGTGGCTGAAGTCGAAATTGATTCAACCGAAAAAGAAGCTGTATTTCAATCTATCAAGCCTTCTAAAGAAGCTTCATTCAAGAGATTGTTTAAGTAAATATAAAAGCTATGCCAAGTGCATAGCTTTTTAAATTAAATCAAACAATTCTTAAATTAACAACTTAAAGCAACTAGTTAAATTGTCTTAGTATTAATAGTTAATTGAAGTCCCCATAGAGTTCTTTTTCATAAGGCTTCTTCTCTTTGTAAAGATTTGAAGATTGAATTTCAGAGATGGTGGATTCTAGATCATTGTCGACCATCTTCTTGTACTCTTTCATATGCTTTACAACTTCCGGATATATGGACGCATACTTCATTAGGATTTCTTTAGCTTGGTCGATTGTATATTCCTTGGTGTTGTAAGGAAGAATGATTTGGGAGAACTCCTCTTCGTAGGCTTGATCCAACGATATTTGTCCTTGAATCATACTAGGGTCTGTTTCTGTGGCTATTTGTCTAAAAGTCAACTTATGAAGTTTCCATAATTCAACTATGAATGTTGTAAATGTCATATATATCGATAAAGCATCAATTTTCATCTTATAAATCCTCCATTTTGTTTTAGAAAGTTTCTCTCTCTAATATTTTATTATCAGGAATTAAGACTTTAACTCCTGATTTTGTCGCATGTTTGAATAGACTCATAGTTCTGTCTTTGTTTGAGGTAAGCAATAAAAATAAGGACTTATATTATGGAAAGTAGCTTATCTTC
>ENA-OPKR01000060-OPKR01000060.1-human-gut-metagenome-genome-assembly--contig:-NODE-60-length-12679-cov-5.747624_pt1 | contig 12679 bp, 8 predicted proteins | sample MGYA00241790_ERZ501707 | MGnify/ENA primary metagenome ERZ501707 (study PRJEB25962, sample SAMEA2042295) | human gut metagenome | biome: human gut; feature: human-associated habitat; material: faeces... | reverse complement strand
CAACTCTTCTTTTGTTGCAGGCCATGGTGCATCTTCAAGCTTTGAAGCTAATTCAAGTGTCCAATACATAGCTTAATTATTTAACGTTTTATGAATTTGGCTGCAAAAGTAATAAAATATATTGTAACTACAAGTTTTTCTCTCATTTTTTTTCATAAAAGAACATAAATTCTCTAGAAAACATATCATACAAGATAAAATCAGCGAGAGAAAACAAAAAAGCCTCAGAAATCTTTCGAAATCTGAGGCTCTTGATAAAAGGAGGCGGCTACCTACTCTCCCGCATTGCATTGCAGTACCATCGGCGCAAGTGAGCTTAACTTCTCTGTTCGGAATGGGAAGAGGTGGGACCTCACCGCAATAACCACCTGATAATGGGGTATGACGTATTTGCACACAAGCAAAACAAGATAATGAACTGAAAATACAGTTGAAACTATGAACTTTCATAAAGAAAGTGTTCGGGCAATTAGTAATGCTCGGCTTTGACATCGCTGTCTTTACACCTGCATCCTATCAACGTCATCGTCTTTGACGACCCTCAATGGAGTTCTCATCTTGCGGCTGGCTTCGCACTTAGATGCTTTCAGCGCTTATCCAATCCAGACTCAGATACCCAGCGGTGCGCCTGGCGGCACAACTGGTAAACCGGAGGTCTGTCCATCACGGTCCTCTCGTACTAGTGACGGCACCACTCAAAACTCCCACGCCCACGATAGATAGAGACCGAACTGTCTCACGACGTTCTGAACCCAGCTCGCGTGCCACTTTAATGGGCGAACAGCCCAACCCTTGGGACCTTCTCCAGCCCCAGGATGTGACGAGCCGACATCGAGGTGCCAAACCACCCCGTCGATATGAGCTCTTGGGGGGGATCAGCCTGTTATCCCCGGAGTACCTTTTATCCTTTGAGCGACGGAGTTTCCATACACATCCGCCGGATCACTATGCCCCAGTTTCCTGCCTGCTCGGCATGTCTGCCTCCCAGTCAAGCGCCCTTATGCCATTGCACTCTTTGAGGTCGGTTACCAATCGACCCGAGGGCACCTTTGGAAGCCTCCGTTACGCTTTTGGAGGCGACCACCCCAGTCAAACTACCCACCAAGCAGTGTCCGCGTATCACGCGTTAGACCTCAGACAGCCAAAGGGCCGTATTTCAAGGATGGCTCCACGAAAGCTGGCGCTCCCGCTTCGAAGCCTCCGGCCTATCCTACACATCGGATGACCAAGGTCAATGCTAAGCTGTAGTAAAGGTTCACGGGGTCTTTTCGTCCCATCGCGGGTAATCGGCATCTTCACCGATACTACAATTTCACTGAGCTCATGGTTGAGACAGCGTCCGGATCATTACACCATTCGTGCAGGTCGGAACTTACCCGACAAGGAATTTCGCTACCTTAGGACCGTTATAGTTACGGCCGCCGTTTACCGGGGCTTCAATTCAATGCTTCCCATTGCTGGTGACATCTCCTCTTAACCTTCCGGCACCGGGCAGGTGTCAGGCTGTATACGTCATCTTTCGAGTTTGCACAGCCCTGTGTTTTTGTTAAACAGTTGCCTGGACCTATTCTCTGCGCCTCGCTCATCACGAGGACCCTTTATCCCGAAGTTACAGGGTCAATTTGCCTAGTTCCTTAACCATGAATCTCTCAACGCCTTAGTATGTTCTACCCGACCACGTGTGTCCGTTTGCGGTACGGGTGCCGCATGGGTTAAGCTTAGCGGATTTTCTCGGGAGTATGATTACCCACACTATCAGATTCCTCCGAAGAGGACTCCGTACTCTCAAGTTCAGCTCGGATGGTGGATTTGCCTGCCATCCTCAACGCCTACACTCTTCAACGGGGACTTCCGTCGCCCCGCGGTGGTTTCACTGCTCCGTCTCCACGTCGCCCCATGCGGCAGTGACGGAATATTAACCGTCTCTGCCATCGCCATCGCCGTTCGGCTTAGACTTAGGACCCGACTGACCCCGGGCTGATTGGCATTGCCCGGGAAACCTTGGTCTTACAGCGGGAGGGAATCTAACCCTCCTTATCGTTACTTATTCCTACATTTGCTTTACTCACCGCTCCAGGATAACTTACGTACACCATTCGACGCTGTGAGTATGCTCCCCTACCGATACTTTTATAATTGCTATCCCGCGCCTTCGGTGTCTGCCTTATACCCGATTATTATCCATGCCCGGACCCTCGACTAGTGAGCTGTTACGCACTCTTTGAATGAATGGCTGCTTCCAAGCCAACATCCTAGCTGTCATAGGGACCAGACTTCGTTAGACTAACTCAGGCAGAACTCCGGGACCTTAGACGGCGGTCTGGATTCTTCTCCTCTCGGGGACGGACCTTAGCACCCGCCCCCTTACTGCCGGACTGCAGACCGTGAGCATTCGGAGTTCGTCAGGACTCGATAGGCGGTGAAGCCCTCTTGTCCTATCGGTCGCTCTACCTCTCACGGTGACCATCCGACGCGGCACCTAAATGCCTTTCGGGGAGTACGAGCTATCTCCAAGTTTGATTGGCCTTTCACTCCTACACTCGGCTCATCCAGAAGCTTTTCAACGCTTATTGGTGCGGACCTCCATCCCGTGTTACCGGGACTTCATCCTGGCCAAGTGTAGATCACTTGGTTTCGCGTCTACCCCCACTGACTGTGCGCCCTCTTCAGGCTCGCTTTCACTGCGGCTACGTGTCTCGTGACACTCAACCTCGCCAGTGACGGTAACTCGTAGGATCATTATGCAAAAGGCACGCCGTCACATCGTAAGATGCTCCGACCGCTTGTAGGCGTATGGTTTCAGGAACTATTTCACTCCCCTGCTCGGGGTTCTTTTCACCTTTCCTTCACAGTACTCGTTCGCTATCGGTCTCACGGGAGTATTTAGCCTTACCGGATGGTCCCGGCAGATTCGCGCAGGATTCCTCGTGTCCCGCGTTACTCAGGATACCGCTATGCTGCATTTCGCTTCACATACTGGACTATCACCGTCTATGGTCACATTTTCCAAAGTGTTCTGTTCACGATTTGCATACAATGTCGCGGTCCTACAACCCCAGCCACGCCTTGCGACGCCACTGGTTTGGGCTGTTCCCCGTTCGCTCGCCACTACTGGGGGAATCATTCATTTATTTTCTCTTCCTGCAGGTACTAAGATGTTTCAGTTCCCTGCGTTAGCTCTAACACATGAGTGCTAGTAACCGTCCTTCAGACGGCTAGGTTGTCCCATTCGGAAATCTTCGGATCAAGGGTTATTTGCACCTACCCGAAGCTTATCGCAGCTTATCACGTCCTTCATCGCCTCCGTGAGCCTAGGCATCCGCCATACGCCCTTTCTTACTTTCTTTACGACTGTATTCTTGTTACTCGTTTCCGAATAACGAATAAGTAGCTCATACTTTCAGCTGTATTCTAACAAAGTGAAATCTCATCTTGCGATTTGATTTACTTTAGTCTGAACTAAAGTTCATTACTTACAGTTTTGCTTGTGTCAATATGTCAAAGATCTTTTTAAGTGAAGAGTGAAGAACGAAGAGTGAAGAATTCACTTGTCTTACTCAACCTTAGAGTGGAGATTGTGGAGTTGAACCATTTTGCTTGAGCCATCCCTATATATTATATAATGTATAAGGAATCCCAGTCTCCTGTATTTAATTAAACAGATGGTGCGTACAAGAAGAGAAGCGAACTTTTATCAGATTCCTATATCTTCATAGGAAATTCGTCTCTCCAGAAAGGAGGTGTTCCAGCCGCACCTTCCGGTACGGCTACCTTGTTACGACTTAGCCCCAATTACCAGTTTCGCCCTAGGCCGCTCCTTACGGTCACGGACTTTAGGCGCCCCCGGCTTTCATGGCTTGACGGGCGGTGTGTACAAGGCCCGGGAACGTATTCACCGCGCCATGGCTGATGCGCGATTACTAGCGAATCCAGCTTCGTGGGGTCGGGTTGCAGACCCCAGTCCGAACTGAGACAGGCTTTAAGGATTAGATGCGCTTTGCAGAACACCATCTCTCTGTACCTGCCATTGTAACACGTGTGTAGCCCCGGACGTAAGGGCCGTGCTGATTTGACGTCATCCCCACCTTCCTCACACCTTACGGTGGCAGTGTCCCCAGAGTGCCCAGCTTGACCTGATGGCAACTAAGGAGAGGGGTTGCGCTCGTTATGGCACTTAAGCCGACACCTCACGGCACGAGCTGACGACAACCATGCAGCACCTTCACAGAGGCCCCGAAGGGCGTCATTGTCTCCAAATCCTTCCTCTGCAATTCAAGCCCGGGTAAGGTTCCTCGCGTATCATCGAATTAAACCACATGTTCCTCCGCTTGTGCGGGCCCCCGTCAATTCCTTTGAGTTTCACCGTTGCCGGCGTACTCCCCAGGTGGGATGCTTAATGCTTTCGCTTGGCCGCTGACCTATTCAGACCAACAGCGGGCATCCATCGTTTACCGTGCGGACTACCAGGGTATCTAATCCTGTTCGATACCCGCACTTTCGAGCTTCAGCGTCAGTTGCGCTCCAGTGAGCTGCCTTCGCAATCGGAGTTCTTCGTGATATCTAAGCATTTCACCGCTACACCACGAATTCCGCCCACTTTGTGCGTACTCAAGGAAACCAGTTCGCGCTGCAGTGCAGACGTTGAGCGTCTACATTTCACAACACGCTTAATCTCCGGCCTACGCTCCCTTTAAACCCAATAAATCCGGATAACGCCCGGACCTTCCGTATTACCGCGGCTGCTGGCACGGAATTAGCCGGTCCTTATTCATAAGGTACATGCAAAAAGTCTCACGAGACTCACTTTATTCCCTTATAAAAGCAGTTTACAACCCATAGGGCCGTCATCCTGCACGCTACTTGGCTGGTTCAGACTCTCGTCCATTGACCAATATTCCTCACTGCTGCCTCCCGTAGGAGTTTGGACCGTGTCTCAGTTCCAATGTGGGGGACCTTCCTCTCAGAACCCCTACTGATCGTAGCCTTGGTGGGCCGTTACCCCGCCAACAAGCTAATCAGACGCATCCCCATCCATCACCGATAAATCTTTAATCTCTTTCAGATGTCTTCTAGAGATATCATTGGGTATTAGTCTTACTTTCGCAAGGTTATCCCCAAGTGGTGGGCAGGTTGGATACGCGTTACTCACCCGTGCGCCGGTCGACGCCCATCAAAAGCAAGCTTTCGATGTCGTTTCCCCTCGACTTGCATGTGTTAAGCCTGTAGCTAGCGTTCATCCTGAGCCAGGATCAAACTCTCCATTGTAAAATATCATTTTTACTTCTTGCCTCATTGCTGAAGCAATCGGTGTTTGTTGTCTGTACTTAGGACGAATATCCTTTTCGTTTATTGAAGCTTAGTAAACCTGACTTGTCAATTGCTTGACGGTTCGTTTCTTTTACCCAGTCAACTTTCTTATTTCTAAGAAGTTAACCGCTTCTTGTACTACTTGTCTGTTTATGTAAAATCTTTCAAAGAACTCTTTCTTTATATTGCTTCGAGTAATGCTTGATTTCTCAAAAGCGAGTGCAAAAGTACTAACTATTTTCCATTCCACCAAATTCTTCGGCAAAAAAGTTCGATAAATAGTAGATTTTTAACAGTTATAAACAATTAAATGCTCATTTTGTACAACAATACCTTATTATATTATTATACATTTAACTAGTTTATTCTCACATCATTTCAGAAGTTGCGGGCAAAAACAAAATCAAACCGATCAAATTCTGAGGCTAAATAATAAAATTATATTGCATGCATCAAAGAAAAACATGTCTACATGTTTACTATAGTTCATGTTTTCATATTTAGTATTTACTTGCGCGTTAAATTACATGTTTGCAAACTGCCATGTAATCATGCAAACATGTTTTCTAAATAGTTAATGATCAAAAAGAATCTGTAATAGCTAATTGTGTAAAAATTTTCACTATCCTTTTAACAGCTTAATATCAAGACATTTAACAATATTATCTCTCAATTCGAACAGACGTATAGATATAAAGATTACAAAATCATGAAAACACAATTTCAAGTACGCATGTTTACATGTATGCATGTAGAGTTATTTTCAAGTATTCATGCGTTCATGCTTTCATGTTTACATGCATACAATAAACATATATAAACCGTGAGCCATACAAATATACTTCAAAGATTACTTATAGAATGAGAAATACTTATAATATGTCACTCATGCATAACAACTTTCACCATTACAGATTTTATTGAAAACATGTTTTCAATGCAACATGTTTTCATGTATACTTATAAAACATTCATACTTTATCTTAGAAGACTGTATTCTAACACTTTAACTCACATAAAACATAAGTTAGAACTTGTTCATGAAAACATGTTCGTTAAAAAACATGTTTCCATGTAAAAAAGTAATTTAAAATTTGGCTATTTCAAATTAATAATGTATCTTTGCACAAAAATGAATAATTAAAAGTCAAAAACATGGAAAATAAACTGAAAATGATTTTGGCTATCGTCAACAATAAAGGAGGCGTAGGCAAAACAACAACAGTGCAAAATCTTGCAGCAGGAATGTTGAGAAAGGATAAAGCATTAAGAATCCTTGAGATAGACTTGGATCCTCAATGCAACTTGACCCTTTTAAATCATGCACCAGAAGGGTGTGCTACTGTTTTTGAGTCAATGATCGCATGTAAGGGATTACCTATCTACAAAACTGAAACAGGTGTATATTATGTTCCTGGCTCTGCAAAGATGCAGGATGTCGATCCTTTTCTTCAAAACACAGGTGCACCTCGTCAAGTGTTAGGCGCATGCATCAATAGTGACTGTATTGATTATACAGGTGAGAGCATAAGTAATCCAATAGATTACTTTGATTACATCTTTATAGATTGTCCCCCAGCAATGTCGCTATCTACTTACAACGCAATGGTGGTGGCCAGTCATTTGCTTATTCCTGTCCAGATGGAAGGCTTGTCGGTTTTTGGATTGTCCGCAGTTCTTGCAGCAATGAAGGAAGTCAAAGAAGGTCGTTTTGCATTGAATAAAGATTTGGAATTGTTAGGGTTATTGCCAGTTATGCTGGACGAGAGACCTGTCATTGTGCGACAAGCTTTATCAACTCTACGTGAAAAATATAAAGAAAAAATTCTAAAACATGGTGTTCGACGCTGTATCAAGGTTAATGAGGCTCAAACAGTAAAACAAGATTTGTTTCATTATGCCCCTTATTGCTCAGCCGCAATAGATTATGAATTGGTAATTAAAGAATTGTTTAATTTTAAATAATTAGGAAAAATGGGAAAGGATTTTCGTGCAGCCTTTAGTAATATGAATAAGGCAGTTCGTCCAGGCGCAGAACAACCTGTAGAACAACCTGTTATGCATAATATTGAGCAACCGGCAAAACAACCGGCAAAAAAGAAAAAAATGAGTCTGGCAGAAAAAAGAGCAACCATGCATGCAGTTCAGACATATCTGTCAGAAGAAGACTTTAAAGAACTGATGCTGATTAAACTTAGCAGCAAAGGGATGAATTATGAAGAAATCATACGTGAAGCAATAAGATTGTACATACAAGTTAAGAAAAACGAGTCATAAGAGACAACCATAATCTAAAATTTTTAGACTATGGATCAAGTTTACTTATTTGGAAGCTAAAAAACGGGATTTCGACAACAAAAAAACAAAATCATTGTTTATACTAACAGAAATATCAATATGACAGATAAAAAAAATGAAATAGCAAAGAGCCATGTTGATGAGCAGTGGATAAATACTCCATTTAGTTTCACCAAGATAGACAAACAATGCACGCTTTCCCAGCAACATATATTGTTTTGCGTAAGTTCACATCTACAAGAATACGTTACGAGATACTTCAACGAAAAGCGTGAAAAAGGAAATCTACGTTCAGACTATATGTTTGAAGTAGATAAAGAACACGTTGCCATGAATGTACCTAAAATCAAACTTAAATTGAGTGAATTAGGTATAGAATCAAGCCACTATAAAGATCTGCGTAAAACTCTTAAAGAACTCCTAGACTTTAGTGTGAGAATCAAAATAGATGGCAAAGCCGTTATTCAGCACGTATTTTCAAACATAACAGAAGATATTGTGACAAACGGCTATACAAAACAGGGAGTATCATACGATAGGTCAAAAGGAGAGGTCGAGTTAAAAATTGACCCAGTTGTTGCCAAATATGCATTTGACATGAGCCAAGGCTTCATTCATCATATAGCCTTGATTGCACGATATGCTAGCCGACTTAACACTCCAAGAATATATCTCTTTCTACTGCGTCAAATGGGCATAAATAAAGGCAAAATGACCATAAAAGTACCTTTCATGCAACTGAAAGAATATCTAGGTATGGCTAAAATAGCTGAAGACGGAACAGTAGAGGAAGAACAGTATCCAAAATTCTCTCAATTTAAGAAACAAGTATTGGATGCAGTACAAGAAGATTTTGCAAAACTAAGTAAAGAAGACAAAATTGATATAATGTTCACTGATTGCACACCAATATACAAAAGGGGACAAACAAGAGGTAATCCTGAAGCTCTGGTGTTTAAAATCAAAAGAACAGCTTTGGGAAAAGCCCATATCAATGGCAAGATATTGGATAGGAAAGGACTTCCTAAAGCTAGCGGAACCAAAGAACCTGTTGTAGGTGACTTGTTTGCTCATGTTGTGAAACCTGAAAAAAGCAAGATCCAAATGGAAAAGTGTGGGGAAGAGCAATGGAATGAATTTCTATCAAGAATCATAGATCCTTCCCAGACAACATTGCTCAGTAGGGTGAAGTTCCTCGGCATGAAAAATCAAAGATTCTGCATACAGGCTTCACAAGAAGATTTTCAATTACTCAAAACTCTGGGCGTAGAAAAGATAGCTCAAGAGTTCTTCAATTGTGTTGGTTCATTTGCTCCTACTTTCTACCAAGGATAATCCAAACCAAGAGTCGCAGACATAGTATTTAATGTCTGCGACTCTTTTTATATCTACGAAACCATTTACCTAATTATATATAACTTCCTCATTATTAACACGTTAAGAAACTTAAAATATAAACTTTAGAAACGTAAGATATCAAAAGACAAATATTTATATTATATATCTTGCTGTTTATCAATGTGTTACATTCATCCAGGTAAATAGTATCGTAGATGTAGTAGCTTTTTAACTACTTATATCTACGAAACTATTTACCTAACATTGCTTATCTTACTGATATTAAGGCAATTATCATTATAATAATTTTATAATTAAAATCACAATAACTATGAAATAGTATATCAACGAATAATATGTAACTCCTTGTTATTATGATAGTTACAAATTTAGCGTAAATGGTTTCGTAGATATAAATGATATCGCCTACATTTTATTATCGAAAAGCACAAAACATAGTTAACCAAATCTTTTTAAACTATCATAATCTACGAAATCATTTACCGAAAATATTATAAGTGTTTAATATTCAGTACTTTAGGTATATTCTTTTTAAAAAAAAGTTATTTTTATTATTAGAATTTACTTAAATTATTTAATTAGGGATTCTATAATGTAATGAAAACCAGTGAATTAGTAGATTACAAGTAAACGGTTTCGTAGATGTATGTAAACAGTTTCGTAGTTGTTGGTAAACGGTTTCGTAGATATAAGTAAACAGTTTCGTAGTTTTTTGTAAACAGTTCCGTAGATATTACTGATTTTGGATAGCTTTTCTATTATTATCAGAGCTGTGTAGAAGTCTTTTGAATATGGAAATTATTCTGAGAAGTATTTTGGTTACCTGAATCTCAACCTTAAATACATCTACGAAAGTATTTACTTATAACTATGTAATGATTTGATATACAGATGTTTATATATATAATAGTAAAGTAGTTTTTTAAAAAACTATAGTGTTGAATATCATGCATGAAAAGTTTTGTTAAGTTTGTATTTAGCTAATTTTCAACGTGTTAACTAATTTGAGGTAAATGGTTTCGTAGATATTAATTCGTTTAAGTTGATTAACCGAAATCTACGAAACCGTTTACTTTGTTTTCGTAAAGTACTGATTTATAATGCATTATGTCTGTTTCTTAATTTTCTTCTTTATTTATAAGTTTCAATTATGTTTTTATAATCTTATGACTTTTGTAAGAGTTTGATACTTAATAGGTTAGCCGTGATAAGGTAAATGGTTTCGTAGTTATTGGTAAATGATTTCGTAGATTTTGGTAAACAGTTTCGTAGATATAAGTAAATGATTTCGTAGTTTTTAGTAAACAGTTCTGTAGATATTCATTTCTATAGTGTTATATCCATTAATATCATTCTTTCCTATATCTTCTATGATGAGTTAGCTTTAGCTATAAATATTGATGTACAGACATGCTTACATGCAAACATGTTTAAATGTTTACATTAAATATAAGTCATTAGTTCCTGGCGTATCCTTCTGATTTAGCAAGAAAAGATATCATATCATGCTCTTTTAATAAATTAGAAATTAGTTTTATGGTATTTTCTTTTGGTATTTCTCTTATTTTCATTACCTTTGTCACTTGAAGCAACATATTATGTAAAATTCATGGTTAGAAGAAAAAGAAAAAACAATAATATGGGCAAGCGATTATGCTATATAGCCTTCGGTCTTGTCCTTACTTTTATTATCGGATTTGAAGCATATCGGATGATTTCATCTTATTTCATAAGGAGAGCATCTGATAAGCAATGGCCTACCCACGATCTTACCACTGGCGAATATTCTGGCAGCTATGATGGAATTGACATCTCGCGTCATCAGGGCAGAATTCATTGGGATGAATTGGGTAAAATCAAGCGCTTGCAATTTATCTATATAAAATCTTCAGAAGGAACAAACATTCAAGATCCGTGGTACGAATCGAATATCAAGAATGCCAGAGAAAGAGGCATTCCTGTAGGATCTTATCATTTCCTTTCCAAGGCTCCTGCAGCCTTACAGTTTGAAAATTTCCGTTCCGTATATGATAAAGATAAGCAAGACCTGCTCCCCGTAATAGATGCAGAGGATGATGGTACAAAGGGAATGAGTAAAACAGAGATTCAACTGTTATTAAAAACTTTCTGCAAACTTTGCAAGGTTTATTATGGACATACACCTATTATATATTGTAGCGAGAGTTACTTCAAGGATTATCTGAGTCCAGAATTCGATAATTATTATCTTTGGATAGCCAGCTATAATCACGAGCCTGTACTACCTGGCAAACCTCATTACGACATCTGGCAATTTAGTCGCCATGGAAGAGTACCGGGTATTTGGAATTGGGTGGACCTGAATAGATTTTCTAAAAATAGAAGTATAAATGATATCAGACTTAAATAAACTTCAACAAGAAGATTACGATTACTATTACGGATAAAAACATGAAAACATGTTTCTATGTAAACTGGAAGTTGAGAGAGAGGAGATGGGAGCTCTCACTATTTATGCTATGTAGCAGAAGGGGCTCACATTTTTTCTGTGCTGGCCAGTTCCTAATAAATAAGGATTTCTCATTTCCGATATTCTTCGTACCTTTGCACCCGAATTTGAATCATGCGGAAAAATATAAGAGAAAATGAATTATAAAATGATGATGGCAATGGCTGGTTTAGGCATTGCTTTACCGATTTCAGCTGATACGGCATTATCGGACAGCAGCAAGGTGTTCGATATTGACGAAGTAGTGGTCGTATCACAGCCAAAGGAGGTGTTGCGTCTCCGACAGCAGGCACTCAGCAGTACATCGCTGAGTAGCTCTTTGATGAAAAAGATGGGAGTATCCGATTTACGTGATCTTTCCCGGTTTGTTCCTAATTTTGTGATGCCAAATTATGGTAGCCGTCTTTCTTCCTCTGTTTATGTCAGAGGAATAGGAAGCCGTGTAAATAGTCCTGCTATTGGTCTTTATCTTGATGGTATTCCGGTGATGAGTAAGTCGTCTTTTAATCTCCACAATTACCAGTTGAGTAGGGTAGATGTGCTTCGTGGTCCACAAGGTACGCTTTATGGTCAAAATACCGAGGGTGGATTGGTCAAGATGTATTCCCGTAATCCCTTCGATTATCAAGGTACAGATATCAGACTTAGCTATGGTAGTAAGTATTTTCGTAATGTAGAAGCAGCTCATTATCAGAAGTTCAATCAGCATGTAGCTCTTTCCCTGGCAGGTTTCTATGAGGGTCAGAATGGTTTCTTCCGAAATACCAATACAGGCGACCGCTCGGATCAATATAACGAAGCGGGAGGCAAGATGCTTCTCAAAACCCGTTTTGATTCGGGTTGGAAGATGGATGTACTTGCTAATTATCAGTATGTTGACCAGAATGGATTTCCTTATGGAAAGCTTGATTTAGAGACGGGGAAGGCAGACCTTCCTGCTTCTACTTTCCCAGGAACGTATCGGAGAAATAACCTGATAACAGGTTTGAAACTGGGATATACCGGAAAGGGATATGATTTTACTTCTGTTTCCAGCTATCAGTATGTCAAGGACCGTATGTTGATGGATCAGGATTATCTTTCTGCCGACTACATGCATATCCTACAGGAACAATTGCAGAATTCCTTTACCCAGGAACTCTCCTTGAAGAGCAACAAGGCAGTGGGAGACTTCTGGCATTGGACAGTAGGTGGCTTTTTCTCCAAGCAATGGTTGAAGACCAACGG
>ENA-OPKR01000051-OPKR01000051.1-human-gut-metagenome-genome-assembly--contig:-NODE-51-length-13852-cov-3.001087_pt1 | contig 13852 bp, 17 predicted proteins | sample MGYA00241790_ERZ501707 | MGnify/ENA primary metagenome ERZ501707 (study PRJEB25962, sample SAMEA2042295) | human gut metagenome | biome: human gut; feature: human-associated habitat; material: faeces... | reverse complement strand
CAAGCGCTATTCATCTCAGCGAGATCGTCAGAAAGGAGAATCGTATGTTCATGGCTTTACATTGGCTATGACATGCCAGAACATGTTCTATCGCCCTATATCAGAACTGGATAATCAGTCTGGTTATGCCGACATTTTCTTGCGCCCGCTCTTGGAGAACTATCCAGACATGGAGCATTCTTACATAGTGGAATTGAAATATTGCAAGTCGGACGCAACCGATGATCAGGTAGCAAAGCTTCGGGAGGCAGCCATTGCTCAGGTCAATCGCTATGCCGATAGTGATGTCGTAAAATCAGAAGTAAAGACCACTCATCTGCACAAACTTGTTGTGATTTTCAGAAGCGTGGATATGGTGGTGTGTGAGGAAATAGAATAAATCAAACTCAGCCGTTATCGTTCATTCCTTCTTTGAAATGATAGAAATCAAATCTTCATTGGTTATGGGATAAAGCTTACCGTGATATTTAGCATACAACTCCACCTCATCCTTTTCTTTAAAAAGTTCAATGGCATCAATATCCAAATGAGAAGCAATACGAGAAACTGTATCAAGAGTAGGAGAAATTTTGCCGTTTATATAATTGCTCAGATTTGATTGACTCAAACCGGATTGTGCTGCAAAATCCTTTAAGGTAATTCCCCTTTTTGCTAATATTTCTCTCAGTCTTAATTCTATCATAATTATCTATTTTATTGCAAAAATAGCACCAAAATTCTTAAATATAACATTTTTGCTTTAAAATTATGTTAAATCTCAAAAAATGCTTTGAATCTATTTACTTTTTTAATATATTTGTCATCGGATATATCTTATACAACAATTTTAATTTTAAATTATGAATCCATTAGATCTATTTTTAGAAGGAGGAAAAGCCCTCAAGATAATATTCAAGATAGGCTTTATTCCAAAGGAAGAGGACTTTGAAGAGTTCTCAGAGAGTGATTACGAGAAATATCACAAGGAGGTGGGAGAAACGGAAGGTAAGATGTTCCGCTTTGTCCAGGGTAAAATGGATGAATCGGAGTATGTCTTTGCTTTTGATGAATTTGAAAAGGAAAAGTTGCTTGAAGGATCCGAGGTCATTCGCAATCTTGCCGATGATCATCTGAGCGATTCTGACGATGAAACGCTCCAGTATGTGGCACGTGTTATGCCGTATCCTTTCACAAAAGGAACCAAGTATGAAAAGAAAAATCCAAAGTGATAAAGACAATGGTGCAGAAGAATATGAATGAATCACACGATCAACATCCTTACATTGCGATATAATGTACAAGTGATGCCTCCAAGGAATGGTGAAGAAAACGTCCTCGCTGATTGTGACAACAGGTTGTTGTTCTTCATCATTCACTAATTGTGCAACAAGCTGTTGCACATTTATGGGTAGTAAAAAAACATCTCCAAATCATTATCATTTAACCAGCAAGCTGCTAATTTGTTCTTTAGTCAAACCTGTAACTTGCATGATTTGACTTACTGGCATACCTAATGCAAGGAGATTCTTTGCAACAGCAAGATTAGTAGAAAGTTTTCCTTGCTCAATTCCTTGCTCAATTCCTTGCTTAATTCCTTGCTTAATTCCTTGCTTAATCCCCTTCTCATTTCCTTCCAGCCAGGCACTATACATCCCCAGGTTGTAATTATCAACCTGGCGCTGGCTCTCTTCATATTTTTCCATTTCCTCCTTGCTCAGGCAGCGGCTGTCAGCCACTTCAGCCAAACGCTTGAAGATCTTCTTCTGCGTCTCAAATGGAATTCTTTCTAATGTTGTCATATGCTTCAATACGTAAATCCACTTTTCAAAATCTGTTACACATTCCTCCGCCTTCTTCGTGAAATACGGAAGATTCAAATAGATGAAGCGAAGCTTGTCTGTGAAAGGCTCTTCGCTATTTTTCTCTCTCAACATCACATCAGATTTGAACTGACTGATCTCTTCTCCGACATGAGGAGAGAAATTCATAAAACTGATCACATATACAGGAACCAGCTCATAAAATGAAGGCTTGTCCTTGGACTTTTCTTTCTCACGCTGATTGGTAATAGCCTTGCTGGCATAGCACAACGTGCGATTCACGAAATTAACCGTCCAGTTGTTCTGCATCTCCACAATGAAATGCTTGCCCTCATCTGTCTCGCAATAGACATCGTATATGCAGCCTCGCAAATCCTTGGAATCTGCCAACTGCTCTTTGTCCTTGAAGGAGACATCCCTGACTTGAAATTCCCCCTCGAACAAATCGTTTAAGAAACTTATCAGCAAATCCTTGCTGAACTCCTGACCGAACAATCGCTTAAAGCCCCAGTCGGTAAATGGGTTGATGTATTTCGCCATAATATTTGTATGATGTATGTTGTTAACGCACTATTGCGTCTTCGAGGGCAAAAGTACGATTATTTTTTGAAAAATGCAAATCTGAAGGCAAAAAAATCAATATGATGGAGAATATTGGAGGAAATAAGGCTAAAGGTCTCGTATTTGATTGATATTTCGATAGAACATAAAGGAACATTACAATCGTTTCATTTACATGTACCATAAGCCTATATTTTATACCATTGCAAAAATACGAATTTAATTTGAATACGTCAAACATTTCAACAGTTTTTAGTTCTAACCTCAATAAAATTATCCCATTTTTCCATTTTTTTCGCAATGCCGATGGGTGACAGGGGTGACAGACCCCTCCACAAAAAAACTGAAAACTCGTGTCACCAGCGTCACCCAACAAACTGGCTCCAATAAAGGGCTTGGCAGAAAACGGTGACAGGTGACACTTTTATATACTCTTTTTTTTATGACTTACCGCGCGAAAATAGATAAAAGATTGATAATCAGAGGGAGACATCCAAATTGGAGGGTAGTGTCTCCAATGTATAAAAATAAAGTTGAAAAGTAGGTGTCACTGTCACCTCCATTTTATTTTGTAATGTTTTATTTCTTTTGAGTAATCCTGCTAAATCATAAGAACATCAAAGCAGTTCTGTTAAAGTCTGCTAATGAATCTTAAAGAAATCGCGATATATCGCAGAACACATGGCTTAGTTGGTTTTTACTACCTTTGCAGCCAAAATAAATAAAACAGCGAAAAGATGAAAAGAGAAATGACTTGTTTGAAAAGAACAAATGGCTTGTTTACGATAGGGAAACGACTTATTGAGAGGTTGGAAATGACTTATTTAGCACTCGTAAATGACTTGTTTACCAGTGCCAAATGACATAGTTAGAAACAGAAAGGGAAATATTTGAATTTATGCTTGGCTAATTCAGATTTTCTTTGTAATTTAGCAGCGCAAAACGTAAAGCACGTGGAAATATGGCAAAAATAGTAAATTTCTATCCTGTAGGAATACAGACATTCTCGAATATCCGAGAGGGCAATTATCTCTATGTAGATAAGACCAAATACATCGTTGATTTTCGAGAGAAAAAGATGAAGTACGTCTTTCTGAGTCGCCCAAGACGATTCGGGAAATCTCTTTTTGCCTCTACCCTTCAAGCTTATTTTGAGGGAAGGAAAGAACTTTTCGAAGGATTAGCCATTGCAGATTATGAGAAGGAATGGATCAAGCATCCAGTGCTTCATTTTGATCTGAGCGGTGTCAAACACATGAGCGTGGAGCAATTGGAAAGATATTTGGCTGATATGCTTGAAGAGCAGGAAACTCGCTGGGGATACAAGACACATCAGGTGGATGCAAATCTCCGTTTGAAAGATCTAGTGAAGAAGGCATACGAGCAGACAGGCGAAAAGGTGGTGGTCATTATAGATGAATATGACGCCTCATTGCTGGATGTGGTGCATGAGAAAGATAATCTTAGTCAGTTGCGTCGCATCATGCAGAATTTCTATAGCCCTCTTAAGATGCTCGACCCTTACTTAGAGTTCACCTTCATCACGGGTATCACGAAGTTTTCGCAACTTAGCATCTTCAGCGAACTCAACAACCTTGACAATATCAGTATGTTCGACCAGTACTCAGCTATCTGTGGTATCAGTAAGACGGAACTTATTACGCAGATGAAACCTGATATTGAGGCATTGGGCGATGATCTTGGCATGACGTATGAGGAATGTCTGACAGAGTTGACACGATTCTATGATGGTTATCATTTCAGCAAGAAATCTGAGGATGTCTTCAATCCATTCAGCTTGGTAAAAGCATTGAATGCACGCGACATTGCTCCATATTGGTTTGGTTCTGGTACGCCAACTTATCTCATTAAAACATTGCAGAAGTATCATGTCAATGTAATGGATATTGAGAAAAAGTCATGTGATGTAGATGACTTTGATGTTTCACCAGAAATGATGACTTCTGCACTTCCGCTGCTTTATCAGAGTGGTTATCTCACCATCAAGAAGTATAACCCTATATTGCACCGCTATACTTTGGAGTATCCTAACAGGGAGGTTAAGATTGGTATGCTCAAGAGTCTTTCACCCAACTATCTTTCCCCTATATCTCTGGATAACAACAGTCTGGTAGGTGATTTTTTGGAAAAGCTTTATGATGCAGATGTAGAAGGAGCAATGGTTCGTCTAAAGGCGTATCTTGCCAGCATTTCCAATCGCCTGAGCAATAAGAACGAACGTGATTTTCAGACGGTATTCTATCTTATCTTCAACCTGATGGGTGCCCACATGAAAGTAGAAGAGGATAGTGCAATTGGCAGAGCAGATGCTGTGGTGTATATGCCTGATGCCGTATATGTTTTCGAGCTAAAGTATGATGGCTCTGCAGAGGAAGCTATCAGGCAGATAGATGAAAAGGGATATCTGATTCCTTATTCCGCCGATGGCAAGCGCTTGTTTAAAATAGGCGTAAATTTCGATAGCAATCAGCGAACGATTAGTGATTGGATTATCAAGGAAGAATAAATCGAGACCAGGATTACCGGGATTATGCGAATTATTTCTCGGATTTGGTATTTTCGTTATATTTGAACTGGCATTCAAACAGTTACAATCATGGCATAAGGCTTATACTGGCCCTGCCATCCAGATGCGTATCTACGACCGCAGTATAGAGTTATGGAATTATGGCTTGTTGCCAAAAGCATTCATCTTATCCTCGTAATCATAATATAGCTAATGTTTTTTACAAAGCAGGCTTTGTGGAGTCATGGGGACGTGGTTTCAAGAAGATTGCCGAGGAGTTTGAACGTGCCAGCTTGCCATTGCCAACGATAGAAGAAAATGGAGGTGGCGTGATGGCGATTGTTCAGCGCAAGACGATAGACGAAGTTATCGCAGAGCGTAGCGGGGATGGCGGTGTAAATGTCGGAGATAAATGTCGGAGACGTGTCGGAAAGCGAACTATCTGAGCGTCAGTTAAATATCATTTCTATGATTAAGGGAAATCCCTTTGTTACGGGTAAGGAAATGTCGGAAACAATGTCGGTAACGCAACGTACCATAGAACGTGACTTATCTGTATTACAAAAAGCGGGAATAATTAGACATGAAGGAAGAGTGAATGCCGGTGTTTGGGTGATACTCGAACAAGGAAATAATAATTCTTAATAGTGTTAGATATGAAGCAGAATAATAATGAACAAATCGTCTTCGATATGTTCGAAGAGGTTGCAACCGAAAGCATCGCTGAGGCTCGGAATGCATACACCTATGAAGAAATTGATGGGTGCTATCAGGAGGCGAAAGAGATTGCTGATAAGGCAAGGAACCATCTGAGAGAAATTTTATGATAAGCAAAAAGTATATTTATAAAACGAACATTTTTTTTAATATGAGAATTCTTTTAAAAACTTCACCGAATACTACACCAGTTCCTTTTGATTATCAACAGAAACTGGTTGGTACTATTCATAAATGGATTGGAAACAATTCTATTCATGATACGATTTCATTGTATTCTTTCTCTTGGTTAAATGGAGGAAGAAAAGTGGAGGATGCACTTCAGTTTTCACAGGGTGCAACGATGTTTATTAGCTTTTATGATGAAAGTATCATTAAGGTTATCATCAGAACAATTCTTGAAGATCCTGAGATGTTTTGTGGTATGTTTGTAACTGACATAACTATTGGTGCTGAACCTCAATTTTCAGAGCGGGATTTGTATTATTGTGCTAGTCCGATTTTTATAAAGAGAAAATTGGATGATGGAAGTATTAAACAGTATAATTTCAATCATGCACAGGCAAACCAATATCTTAAGGATACACTTTTGTCAAAGATGAAAGAGGCAGGATTGGAAGAAGATGAAACGTTGGATATTTGTTTTGATCTTTCTTACACCAAAAAGAAGTTGAAGTTGGTTCGTTATCATGGTATTGGCAATAAGGCAAGTCTTTGCCCAGTTGTCATCAAAGGTAAGCCTGAGACGAAACAATTTATATGGAATGTTGGTGTAGGCAACTGTACGGGTATCGGATTTGGAGCAATTTACTAATTATTAAAGGATTTGATTATGTATGTCGTAACATATAAAGGGCAGTTTGGTTTCATTAAACCATGGACCGCAGTTCGTGATGGAGAAACATTCAGTCAGCAGTTTCTTACACCTTCAATAATAGAAGGCATAGAGAAAAAACTGTTTCCTGAACTATTGGACGTTCCAGGAATTCATAAAATTTTGAGGTACAAATTGAAGTATGATTCCCTGGATTCTCAACAGGAAGTGATACAGCCAAGAGGGTGGGAGTATAAAAACAGAACATTCATTAGAAATCGTTCTGTATTGAAGCGTTCTGTTCTTTTGCATCCGGTTTTATGTATTGCTTTTGAAAACGAAGAAGATGCTATTATTGCATCGAAGCAACATGTATGTGTATGTAGAAATGAAGATATACTCTTGCCAGAATCAGAAATCAGAGTGATGGAAGAAGAACAATTCAATCAATTACCTGGTTTTGAATTGCGCTTTGGAAATTCAGAGCAGTCTTTCTTGGTTGGCTATAATCGTTTTAACGATAATCAACCAATGGTTGGCTGGATAGAGTATAATGGTCAATCTTTACTTTAAACGATGTAACTATATGAATATTCATCAAGAAATATTAGCTAAAAGCGAGCAAAATGGACATGTTTGTTTGTATCAGCATCTTAAGAATGTTGCTGATACCGCCCGTGTAATGGCTAAACATTTAGGATTTGATGAACAGATTGCGGTAGAAGGAGCTTTATTGCATGACATCGGAAAGGTAAGTCCAGTGTTCCAGCAATCGCTGATTTTCCCAAACAAGAAGAAGCCTGGTTCTGTTTTTCGCCATGAAATAGCTTCCTTGTTCTTTCTGTCGTTGATATGTCGGGAACATAGAGAGGCTGTGATAGATATGATTGTAGCTCATCATAAATCTATGTATAAAGATGTTCGGGATTTGGGCATTTTAGATTTAGATGATACATCAGATTGCTTCAAGGAACATTCAAAGTTATTCTCGGAATGGAGTCATATAGCCATTGATATTCTTGAAAGCCTTGGCATGGAAACTCATGAGGTTTCTTTGGAAGAGGCAAAAGAAAATTACGAATATGTCATAGACTATTGTGATGGCAGAAAAAAGGGGTGTTCTGAATGGAGAGGGTTGTTGATGGCGGCAGATCACATGGCTTCTGCTATGGAGACTGCATTTGAAATGCCGCTTGATAAACTCTTCATCAAACCTGATTTGTCTTTTTACAATAGGCAAAGTGAACTCTATCCTTTATCATTGATTTCTTCGGATAGTAAGAAGATGCATACGTTGGTAACGGCTCCAACTGGAGCTGGAAAAACTGATTTTTTGTTGAGGCGTTGTCGTGGAAGAGTTTTCTATACACTGCCTTTTCAAGCATCAATTAATGCTATGTATGATAGAATAAAGAATGATTTGAGTAATACTAATGCTCAAGTTCATCTTCTACATGCATCCTCTAATCTGAAAGTGAAAGACGGTAAGATAGAGGAAAGTATCATGCAGCGTCATGTTGGTGCATCAGTGAAGGTCCTTACTCCACACCAGATGGCCTCTGTTGTTTTTGGTATCAAAGGATATGAGGCCATGGCTATGGATTTAAAAGGTTGTGATGTGATTCTCGATGAGATACACACCTATTCTGATGTTATGCAGTCTATAGTTCTACGCATTATAGAAATTCTTGTTGCGCTGGAGTGTAGGGTACATGTTGGTACGGCAACAATGCCGACAGTATTGTATCAGAAGATACTTCAACTATTGGGTGGAGCTGATGCTGTTTATGAGGTAAAGTTGGATTCTCTGACGCTTCAATCATTTAACAGGCATCAAATCTACAAGCTCGATGATAAAAAAGAATCTTATGATGTGATAGCCTCAGCAATCGAAAGCAATTCTAAAGTTCTCATAGTATGTAATCAAGTAAAAAGAGCACAGAAACTATATGAGTCTATTGAAGAGTTATATCCAGAAGTGAAGAAGATGCTTGTGCATAGCAGGTACAAACGAAGCGACAGGGCTAAATTGGAAACAAAGTTGCGTGAAGTCTTCAATCAATTAGAAAACGTTCCATGCATCGTAGTTTCCACTCAAGTAGTAGAGGTCAGTCTTGATATCAGCTTTGATATAATGATTACTGAGTGTGCTCCAATTGATGCTCTTACACAGCGTTTTGGACGAATTAATCGCAAGCGTACAAGAGATACCATTGGACACTACAAGCCGATATATGTCATAGCACCATCTGAAGATGATAAAGAAGCTCTTCCTTATAGTCTAGATGTTCTGAAAGATACTTTCAGGGTCCTGCCAGACAGTGGTGACATCATGGAGGAATGTCATGTTCAGGAAATGATAGATAAGGTATATCCAAAGATTGACTTTCAGAATATAGACTTTACTGGTGTGGCGTTCTTGGAAGGAAAATGGGTGTTAAAGGCACTTTGTCATCATCCGAAATCAGCGTTACTGGAAACGCTTGACATCAATTCTGCTGTTTGTATTACAGAAGAAGATAAAGACAGATACTTATGTGCCAATGGATTGGAAAGAATTGAAATGGAAATACCTGTAAGCTATCATTCCATTGCACATAGAAATCTTGATCAGCTCAATAAGGGGTCGCATCCTTTTGTCATTCCGAACAAAGGATATGATGAAGAAAAGGGATTGTTACCCGATTTGTGTAAAATAGAATATTATCAATCGTTTGAAATACTATAAAATATGATAACATCAAATATTGGAAAGATATTCCTGGATGCTTACAATGAAAAATATGGCACCAGCTATGATGCCAGAACTTTCTTTTTGGAGCAGTTCTATCCCTTGTTTTTTGATCAAAACAAGTATATGATGACTGCAGGCAATTCGCCTTTGGAAAACCCAAAGTTAAGTTGGGATGATATGATAAAGGGGAAAAAGCCTTTTGAAACTCCTGAACAGAGAAAGATCCGCTTCGAAAAATTGATTAAGAAAATCGAAGAAAGTGAAGCTGATGCTAGCATTGCACGAGGTTATGCTTCTTTAGATGTTACCGCAACAACATCTGGTCAAGTAACAGATTTGAAGTTGCCTAATTCTCAGGAAGAAATCTATGCATCGTGGATTGGAGATGCTCTTGGTATTGGTGTTCAGGGAGGTTTTTCGATTCTTTTTAGCAACAAAGAGATTTTACTTGATATTTTTGAAGGTTGGAAGCTCTATCGTACGAGTCTTAATGAGACAACCATGCTGAAAGGAAATCAGATTAATACTTGGAATGGTCAATGGCTGTCCCATTATTATGATCCAAGAGAATATGATGCAGATATGCCTTTGGCGGGATATAGTCCTTACAATACGAATAAGGATGGAATCATCAATATTGATACCCAAACATGGACAAAGATTCTCATTGGTATTTCTAAAAAATATAGAAATGCTCAAATTTTGGGCTACATCTATAGCATAGGACAGACAAATACTACAATTGGTTTTATACCATTTAATTTGAACCAAATACGCCGTCCTATTCATCTTTATGAAAAGATATTTGGGATGAGCAATGGTAAAAATGCAGAGTCTTTATGGGGAACTGCAATTGGATTTAAAACGGCTTGTACTTATGGAGCTGTAGGTATTAAAGCCATGGAGCCTAAAGGGCTTAGAGATTATGTATATTCAAAAGGAGATAAAGTGCCGAAACAGCCGAAAACTCCTAAAAATGAAGACGAACAAATTAATTTTAACGTATATAAAATTTGGATATTAGCTATGTTGAATAATGATGAATTATGGGAGAAATCCCAAGAGTTGGCTGAGTTGTTGAACGAAGCCTCTAGTGATAAAGATAAGTCTATCAGTACCAAACGTAAAAATTTGGTTGAGACAATGCTCAATGCAACTAATAAGAAACAGTTCATAGCAGCTGCTGCAGAGGTTGTTTCATTCATTGGTAAGATAGATGAGTTTAAAGGAATCGTGAAGGAGATTCATGGTATGCCAACAGACAATGTACCATACTTCTTAACACTTTTGCGCTTCCAGTATAAGACATTATAATAACAATTAAAAATACAAGATTATGAAAGAGAATTCTTTTATTTATTTGCGAGGTTTCAAGCATGCTGCGTTCACAGTATTCTGTGTAGAAGATGGTCAGAAATTTTATTATGACCCACAGTTCAACGTAAGAGTTCCATTTGCTAGTGGTCAACAGGTTAAGCGTTCTATCCTGGAGCAGCTTAACGATGTTTTAGGTGTTCAACCTTCTCCTACCGAGTTCTTTTTTGATGTAGATAAGAAAGGTGCGCTTAAAGAAGGTGAGGTCCTTTCGTCTTGTGATCCACATTATGTTGACCAGCTTTTAGGTGGCTGGATGAGAACTCCAAAGGGTGGAAAAGAGAAAGCAGTAAAGCGTAGAAGTCCATTTAGTATTTCTGCGATGACCCCTTTGCATCCACTTTTGGCTGCAGTTTCTAAGGAGAACATTTCATTCGATCGTTCTGATAAGCCAAACGTGCATAAAGTTGTTGTGCGTGATGCAAATGGAAATCGTTTGACAGATGAACAGGTTAGTGACTTTTTAGAGGGTAACGATAGAAGTTTGTATCGCAAATGGATTCCAGACAATAGTCGTGCTACAGGTCTCTTTGTATATGATGTAGCTATTGATTTACGACGTTTGTTCTGCGTTTCAACTAATCAGTTGGAACCAGAGATTACATCAGATATGGTAGAAAAGTTGAAAGAAGATGGATGGAAGGTAATCACTACTTCTTTTGGTGAATGCTTGTTGATGCCGAAAGAGCAGCGTGAGCAGATTATTCCAGCTATAGCCGATGCTCTGATTGATTGGCATATCACATCCAATCAGGCAAGAACATTCAGTTTGATGGAGACTTTAGCCATTGCTATTAGTGATAATGCTAATACTTTAGCTGCAGCTATTCGTGCCAAACTTGTTGAGGATGGAGAATCTAAACCAAAGGCAAAGCCTATCGTTGACGAAAATGCTGGTGCCAAGACATTTATAACTCTTCCATGTGCAAGTTATGTCATGACTGAGACGGAAAGCGCAGATGCTTTGGCTAAGGCTAAACAGGAGTTGGTTGATAGAATGATGGCGTTTGATTACGAGAATCAGATTTAATGTAAATGATGAGGCTCCTGGTTTTTACCTGGAGCCTCCTATTGGTTTTTCTCTATGGTCATAACAGGTACTCATTTCAACTATTACCAGCTTTGCCATCGCAAACTATGGCTGTTTGCCAATGGTATCAACATGGAACAAGAATCAGACTTGGTCTATGAAGGAAAGCTGGTGCATGAATCAAGTTATCCACAACGTACATCAAAGTATGAGGAAGTGGAGATTGATGGTATCAAAGTAGATTACTATGATGCCAAGAACAAGGTCATCCATGAGATAAAGAAATCTAATAAGGTGGATAAAGCTCATGAATGGCAACTGAAATATTACATGTATATTTTCGAGCAGCATGGTATTGAAGGCGTAAAAGGCATCTTGGAATATCCTCTTTTGAGAAAGACAAAAGAAGTTATCTTGACAGATGTTGATAGAGATGACATTCAGGTTATATCTAAAGACATCATTAAGATAATCTCTCAAGATGTTTGCCCGTCTAAAGTCAAGAAAGGCATCTGTAAGAATTGTAGTTATTTCGATTTTTGTTATATAAACGAATTGGAGGAAGAAAAATGAAAAGAAGTTTCTATCTGTTCAATCCCGGCATCATGGAGCGCCGAGATAATACGTTGAAGTTCACGCCTGTTGTCGTGAATGAAGATAATGAAGAAATCAAGCAGCAACCTCGATACATTCCTATTGAGGATGTAGCGGAACTGTATGCTTTTGGAAGTCTTAGGGCAAATAGTGCTTTGTTCAATTTCCTGGGACAGAAAGATATTCCTGTCCACTTCTTCGACTATTATGAGAACTATACTGGAAGCTTCATGCCACGTGAAAGTCTTCTTTCTGGCAAGGCATTGTTGGCACAAACATCTGCGTACCAAAACAAGAAGAAAAGGGTAGAATTGGCGCGAAAATTCATTCAGGGAGCAGCTTGGAATATGGTTATGAACCTCAACTATTATAATCGTAGAGGAAAAGACCTGCAAGATATTATCGATTCTATTAAAAGATTGAGTAATACTTTGCCAGATGCTAAGGCTGTAGATGAGATAATGGGAATTGAGGGAAATATCAGACAGGCATATTATGCTGCATTCGATATCATTCTCGATGATTTCAACATGGGATCAAGAACCAAGCAACCGCCAGAGAACGAGGTAAATGCTCTCATTTCTTTTGGCAATATGATGTGCTATACCGAAACTCTCCGAGCTGTTCATCAAACTCAGCTCAATCCAACGATAAGCTTTCTGCATACTCCGGGAGAAAGGCGTTTTTCGTTATGTCTGGATATATCTGAGATCTTCAAGCCTATTATCGTGGATAGAGTCATCTTCAAGGTACTCAATAAGCATGCTTTAAGCACCAGTCATTTTGATAAGAAACTCAACAAATGTCTTTTGAACGAAAAGGGAAAGAAGATTTTTGTAAAGGCTATGGAAGAGCGTTATGATGAGACTTTCCGACATCGTTCTTTAGGGCGTAATGTAAGCTATAAGCATCTTATAAAGTTGGAATGCTATAAGCTACTGAAAGATATTTTAGGAATAGAAGAATATAAACCTTTTAAAATGTATTGGTGATATGTATGTGATTATAGTTTATGATGTTGGTGAGAAGCGAGTAGGCAAAATGTTGAAGCTTTGCCGCCAATATTTATGTTGGATTCAGAACTCCGTTTTGGAGGGAGAATTATCTGAAGCCAAACTTCGTGAATTACAAATGAAAATGAAAGCTATCATTGATGAGTCCGAGGATAGTGTCATAGTTTTTACCAATAAAATGGGGTATAATATGAACAAACAGATTCTTGGAAAAGAAAGAATGACTACCGATAATTTCTTATAAAGAGTTGTCGATGTGGTTCTATTTTGCCGTTTTGAGTTCGGCAAAACCTCCGAAAGTGTTCTTTGACTTATTGAAACCTCCATAAATAGGCAGGTTGTCGTAAGGCTGCAGAAAAAATATCTTTAGGCATCGACATTTTTCTGAAGATTTTTTTGTATCTTTGCACTCGCAAACCCATAGATTCTGCGGGCATCTACGCCTAAGATTCAACGGGTTCTAATCGTACCTTTATGGAATTGAAATATCATATCCTGGATCTCATATTCAGCCGCCAGTAGTTCTAATCGTACCTTTATGGAATTGAAATTTCAATCTGAAAAATATCTACCTGGTTGTATCTTGTTCTAATCGTACCTTTATGGAATTGAAATCCATCAGCATTTTTCTTGGTCACAAGACCTGTCAATTCTAATCGTATCTTTATGGAATTGAAATATGATTCTCA
>ENA-OPKR01000044-OPKR01000044.1-human-gut-metagenome-genome-assembly--contig:-NODE-44-length-14441-cov-3.307452_pt1 | contig 14441 bp, 10 predicted proteins | sample MGYA00241790_ERZ501707 | MGnify/ENA primary metagenome ERZ501707 (study PRJEB25962, sample SAMEA2042295) | human gut metagenome | biome: human gut; feature: human-associated habitat; material: faeces... | reverse complement strand
TTTGTCGAATCCCCATGCCATTTTCACGACACGCAGCGGTGCGAAGTACTTGCATTCTCCGTTTTTCAGGGCATTTGGGAAGATGGCATCCCCTCTATCAGTCTTCTCGTTTTTGTAGAGTGCAGATAGATAGTGAATACATTTGTTTTTCATCGGACATGGTTCGGTGAAACAGTAGGTGATGTTGCTAGGTACGTTTCCGTACTCAAAAGCCTTTTTCAGTAATTCCTTTTCATCCATGTTTCTTAAGTTTTAAGAATAAAACATTCTGTTTTACTAAACGCAAATACATCCTGTTTATTGCCTTAAAAATGCTATTATTATCACTTCATAAAGCATTTTTTTCGATGCAAACAAGAAAATCATGATACTTCTCGCTAATTTATGATACTTCGATGATACTTCACCCTTCATTTTTAGAGAAGTCTCATTCGTGATAAAGTGCTGTGTATTAAAGATATAACTCTTATTTTGTGCCTAAAAATGAGACTTTGATACTTTTTTCGAGAAAAAGATTTATACGTGCGTGTAATTGTTGGTTCTTTATCGCTTGCGTACTTCCTTCTAAATATCTGAGTCCACTTGAAAAAGTCCCGAATCATATTTTTGTCTTTGTAACTTATTGACAATCAATGGCACGTTTTCGTAAAAATGACTTTTTCAAGTGGATTCATATCTGCACTTTCGCAAGTAAGCTCCACACGTCCTAACAGGGCAGAAGGTGCTGTGGTATAAGTCCGTAAAAGCCCGTCGAATTTCGACGGGCTTTTATGAATTTCGACGAATTATCCCTTGTCATCCGTCGAATATCGACGAAATAGTTGGATTTCAACGAAATTTATTTCTCAAACCAATTTCGACCATCTGTCCATATAAAGTCCTCTTTTTTCATTGTTTTCAACAAATCTCCTAAGCTACGTAGTTTCTGTTCTTCCGTTTTATTCTGTGGAAGCACATCTTTCAGATATTCGTATATGCTGTCTCGCTTGGCACCTTCTTTACCAGCATTGCTGAGATATTGTAGAACCATTTGACGCAACCTCTCTTTATCCAATCCTTTCGTTTTTGTATAAGAAGGCAGTTGGTTAGTGTTCTTTGCAATGCTAAGAGAAATGCTGTAATGGGGAGCCTCACCTTCTATAAGTCCACGTTTAAGCAAGTCTTGGGCAACGTCTTCATGAATATCCCGACCTTTTTGCACTGCGTCAAGCGAGATACAATCCCACAGAGAAAGAGTGTCGTTTGTCTTTAACAAATCCGTGTATCGCTTGTTGATTTCATTGCCGTAAATGCGGACAACGACTTTCTTCTTTATTTGGTCAATCTCATAGTCAGGCATAGGAAAATGTCTGCGCCATTGCTCATTGAACATTTTCTTGATACCACGGCTTACGGTATCAATCATGTTAAAATCTACCATAGCCCTACATAAACACTCATTACGGAAATGCGTTTGAGGTTCTTCGTTCCTCAGAGCATTCTCCAAAGTGCCAGGGATGAATGTACCAGCATTGGAATAATAGAGATATCCAGGATTCTCCACGAAGTTGATGCGATGCTGAAGCGTATAGTCTTGATGAGCGATGCAGTTATGAAGAGCCTCACGAATGGTATAGTCATCATACTGCTTCATCGTATCTGGGAACAGCGTTCCGCCAGACATTTCTCGAAGTGTCAGATTTTCAATCTTTGAGAGAATTTCATCCACCGTCAATATGAACGGAACCGTGAAGTGTTCGTAGTCAACAACGTCCTGGTTTTCATCTCGGCGTGTCCATGTTACCTGTGCCACAGCAGGACGCAACTTGAAGGCTGATTCGTATTTACCAAGCAATATAATGGCAGCACGAGTAATTCCACCATTCCGTATCAGACCGCACTTGCCCAAGAACGTCTGAACACTCCAAGCATTTACTTCATCTGCAGGTATACGACTATGTACTTTCTTAAACATCATGCAATCCTTTGCTATTGCCACTTCGTCGAGGTCATCAATGGTTGCGTCTTCAACAATTCCTGCCGACCAATCGAATGATGGGATAAATTCATCAAGAATGGCATTCAACCTTTCTGGAGTCATCTCCACCAGACTATCGTTTATACGCTGCCATGCCTTGCTATGAGCATACACAGGCAACTTAGCTTTATGCTTGGGAATATGTATCACCCAAACAGTCTTATTGGTATCGTCAGTGATATACTCATCAATGCGCAATCCATCACTGGAAAGGTTGGCGCATAATCTAGTCAACCTCAACACTGTCTGCTGAGGAGTAAAGTTATAAGTGTCAGTACCAACGATGTTTAGCGTTTCATCTTCAACACCAATCACAAGTTCGCCACCTTCCATGTTGTCTATACCAGACACATAGCTTATCACGTCGTCTCCTTCCTTGCCGTTGAAGCAATTTTTGAGATTCTTCATTTCCTTCCAGTCACATCCTTCATTCTCTTTGGGATAGGTGCGAATAAGATATAGTTGTAGATCAAGTTCAGTTATATCATATAATGTTTCGGAGAACTCAATTTAGACGCTGAAAATATACATATTGTATCTGAGCCTTGGTGTCCCCAGATGGTCTCGTTAAATATTATACCTTCATAGCCTTTACTCTTTAGTTCTCCTATGAAATATACTCCGTTTGAATAATCAGTTATGAGTTGAATAAATTGACCAGGCATACGCAAATCTATATTCAAAAACTTTTCAACCTGTTCAGAGATGGGAATTATTTCAGCCATCAGTTGAGTATCTTGATAATATAATGCGTTTCCTCGAATCTTATCATGAATCTCCAAATACATTTTTTTAAGTCTATCGAAACTTATTCCTTCGTTAAAAAAGGATTTATACTGCGATGACAATATATTATAACCATCTTCTATTAGATATGACAACAAATCTATTATAGTACAAAACTGTCTTAGATCCAGTAAATTCATATCTTCAAGGGGACAGCATCTTGTAATCCAAATAGATGGATTCTGTATGTCAACAACTTTTTTGATAGCACATTTTGCCGTTTCTGTCGCTTGATATTCGCTATTGAAAAAGAAAAATGCGGACATTGCATTTTTATCTCCATATACAGATCCTGTGTATTCAATATTGCGATGAGTAGAACTCCATTCTGTTGGTGGTTCTATCAAATCATACCGAAACAAGGATGATCCTTTTTCAAGACAATATGTATTATTCATTTTACTTGCTTGTATCGAATGAGCGTTCTAATTCTAATTCTGGACGAGTAAGCATAATAGGCATGTTACTTTCCTCAACTTTGGTTGTCTCTAAAGAAGCATTCTTAGCTCTTGTTGCAGCCCAATGACGCAATGCCGTAATCTGCTCTTTCATCGTGACAGACAATGGTACAGTTGCCTCAATAACATCTATTAAATGCTTTGTCGTTAGTTTCGGTTCGTCAGGATTAGAAACATAAGCATCAAACATAGCCTCTTTTACGCACTCCTCTATCTCTGCGCCGTTAAAACCGTCACTTTTTTCTGCTATTGCCTCCATCGCCAATGTGGTTGAACATTGATTTCTTTTATGAAGATGGATGTTGAAGATGTTTTTCCTTTCCTCTTTGTTGGGTAAATCTACAAAGAATATTTCATCAAACCTTCCTTTACGTAACAACTCAGGTGGAAGAAGGTTGATATTATTGGCTGTTGCAACAACAAATACAGGCGAACTCTTTTCCTGCATCCATGTTAAGATGGTAGAAAAAATTCTAGATGTCACACCACCATCAGTTGAGCCACTGGATTGCACTCCACTTAATCCTTTTTCTATCTCATCTATCCACAATACGCATGGAGCAACAGCTTCTGCTGTGGATATAGCCCTACGAATATTATCTTCGCTACTACCCACTAGTCCTTGGAACACCTTGCCAATGTCTAATCTAAGCAATGGCATCTCCCAATTCGAAGCAATGCTTTTTGCTGTCAAACTCTTTCCACAGCCAGGCACGCCCAAAAGTAGTAATCCTTTGGGTTCTTGAAGCCCCCATTCTCTTGCTTTCTTGTCGTATGCTTTTTGCCGTTTCCTGAGCCATTCTTTTAGGTTGTCCATACCACCTACATCTTTAAGACTTTCATTCTTAGGAAAATAATCTAATATTCCCGACTTTCTAATAATTTGCTCTTTCTCCGCCGAAACAGTACCTACCGAGGATTCCTTGAGTTCATCTTTTACTACTGCTAAACAGAAAGCTAAGTCAGCCTCCATTGTGGTCATACCAAGAGCTGCATCAATAAGTCTTGCGCGCACAGAGGATGATACTGATAGATTGCTATCCTTTTCGACCAATTCCAAGGTCCTACCTAAATCGATTCTGTCGGGCAGAGGTATATGAACAACTGTAACGTACTTCTCCAGTTCAATAGGTAGTTTATATACAGCAGAAACTATGATTATATATGTGTTAGTATAACGCGCTTTTTCAGATAGAGTTCTTATGTAGTACTTTATTTTCTCTTCTTCTATATGCTCGTTAAAATCATTAAGAATGAAAATGTCTTTTTGTTTTTTAGAGACACTTTTAGCATATTTGAGCACCTCTTCAGGCTCAACGATAGGCTCATCGCCATCGATTAGAATAGGCGTGTAGGAATCATTTTTACAGAGGACAAGCCCATTAACGCAATCCCATTCATGAACATTCACTTCACCCTTTAGATTACGTAGAATACCATGTACTTTTTGTCTTGTACGATCATATTCAAATGTGGTAAGGTATAATATTGGATAGTGAGCTTCCAACATATACTGAATTTTATCAAATATAGATTTTTTCATCCTATTTATTATTCTTGACATTCTGTATGTTGACGCGTCTAGGCTTCATTTTTTTGAGATATTTGCTAGGAACGGGTTTCTTTGTCATTACACGTTTGTTGCCCATAAGTTGCTCTAAAACATCCATGGCATCATGAGCTCGTTCATTCACGTCATTGGGTAAATAGTCCGAGTCTGTAACAATGGTACCATCGTGCATTATATCGAACTTAATTTGCGCTACAGGTTCATCTTCATTCTTGTCTTTTGATCTTCCAATCATAAAGAAAGAATAAAGCGTTTCTGTAGTAGGTGTAAATCTATCGTTGGTTTTATAGGTAAACCCTTTTTTCTTAAATTCTTGAATAAGTGATTTCCTGGCATATTCCGCATTAATACGATAGAACTGTTCCTGTAATTCTTGAACCTTTTGGGAGGCATTAGGGAGATAAAATGTATTATATACAACCTCATTGGTTCTCGTGTTCAAGCGCAAGGCAAACTCTCCGTAGAGAGTTGCCTGCTGCTTAACATCAGATACCGTTAATACATCGCCATCCAACTTGTATGTCCATCCAAGGGCATTACAAGCACTTATAAGCACGTCTTTGTTCATAATATTATTGTTACGAACAAATCTTGATGATTCAAATCTAGACATACATTAGCTATGTTTTAGTACAACATCTAACAGTTCGCCAGAATAGAAATTAGAAAGGGTTCCATCCCATCTGTATTCATTTGTTTTTTTCTCTTTTATCGTAGCTAACTGCTCTGAACTTAAATCTACCTGCGAGAATCTAAACTGGACTCCACAAATATCAAACACCACATATTCTTGCTCATTATAGGTAGTTATGTGAATTGACAAATTAGTAAAGTCATCCCATCGTTTTATGATACGTTTTAGAGAGTTATTGACATCAAAGAAACGCATTTTCTTCTCCATCTTAAGGCGTATTGCGGTCGACAGCAAATTCAATGATGTCAAGAGCTGTACTAACTCTGTTTCAGTAGACAACTTATTCTGTGGGCCACTCAGCTTTTTTGCCGAAGATATGTCATCATTTGTCAATCTACGTCCTTTCTGCTTTTTGTTAAGAACGTTCTTTAAGTCTGATATTAAAGTAGGATTGATTTCTTTCTGAACAGTTCCTAATGCGGCAACATTATCAGTCCTAAGCGTTTTCTTGCCAGTCGGTAGTTTTTTGAATCTTGCATATAGCGTATCAAAGATATCTTTATCATCGTCTGTTATAGTGAGTGCTACATACCTTCTTGTCAGATTGCCGAATCTCTTTTCCAATACATATTTCTCTTTATTGGAAATTCCTCCTTTATTAAAGTAAGGTTCCAATTGCTTTCCAAGATCAGAAACGTCTTTGTTCCACAATGCATTTTTGGCAAGTAATTGTTTGTTATCTACTTCATTGAAGAAGTCTATGTACAATTCTTTCTTACCTTGCATTTTTACAAGGGTATCGATTCTTTGTATTGAGAAGTTGATAATATCTTCATCCCTATCAGCCTTTTCGTAGCTAGCAATGCGACATCTAGCTTCATCTATATAGTATGCAATAAATTCGTCAAGATACTCTTCGTACTTATTTACTGCCATCTGGTAGTGAGCTAACGCCATCTCCTCACGTCTGATTTGTTTCTGTTGTGCATTAACGCTAAACGATAAGACATTAAAGCTTCCAGTAAACATCACAAACTGCTCACCCTTCTTTTCAATTACATTCTTTGTGTGAAATGCTGGAAGTTGAACGCAGAAGAAGAGTGTTGGGTAATTTCTCTCTAAATCGGCTATTGCTTTCTTCGCTGAATGGGTAATCATATCACCATGTGAGGATGCTGCTTTAATATTCGCTTCCTCTTTTGAAAATGCGATAAATATTCTGCGTCCCTTACTAAGGTGATTCTTAATATAAGGCAATCTTTGATGTACGAAAGCATGTCCAATCCATGGGCTTATCATCCAGATCTCATCAGCTTCATCCACAGTGAAAATATTATGGAGTTCTGCTTCAAAGGAAAGAGAGTCGTAAAGAGCTTTCTTGTGCAAACGGCCATCTTTATCAGAAGCTCCCACAGAAATTTTCACTTCTGTCTTTTGTGTTTCGTCTTCTTCATTAATTAACTGTTGTTCAGCCTCCTCCTGCTCCTTTGGTTTTTCTGTTGAGTTATCTAAGACTTCTACATCATTACTTTCACATTCTATGCTCAAACACTTATCCAATAATTCAACCTTAAAATCTTCGTCTTGATTGAATTGTTCTGACAAGGTTGGCATAATACACTGTTGGTGGTCGTCATAAACAAATAGAGTTATTTGATTATCACGAACACTTTGCAGAAAGCAAATATACAGCTGGTAATGTTTTGCGGCACAAGCGTTTAGATTAGCTTCGCTTAACACAAAGCGTAATTTCTCTGTCTGAAAATTAGAGGCTTGGTGTTCTGCAAAGTTTTTAATGGCGTCGAGAGTGAGGTTTAGTGATTCTGCATTTACATCAATGTCTTCTACATAATCCGCCTTTAAGTCATTTTTCAGACTCGTAATACTAATATGTTTTGGATCTATCCATAAATCGAAATCGCCGCTGAAAGTTTCAGGACGTTCACCTGTGGAGGCAAAAAGATTCCCCCTCTCTGTCAAGGATAAATAGCTATCGTCTCCTTCTATTACTCCATATTGTCTCATGCTTTCTACTGCATGATTGAGAATCTCCTTTTCTGCGATATCATGCTTAGTGTCTAAGCCCAATATTTCTCCAATAGTTATTAAATCTTGATGGCTGTCTACTTTCAAGATTCCAACAATAGCCCTTTCTAAAGGAGTAATCTTAGCAGGACGATTTGAAGTAGCATGGTAAGTCTGTGCTTGGAAAACGTAATCAAAGGGAACGTATCCAACGATACGCTCTGATATTTTCTTGACGTTTGCCATCATTTGCGCAATGCGCAATGCGACGGCATTGGGGTCTTCGTTACTTTGCGAAGTCTCCTCTGCCACTTTTGCTAGCTCTCTATTTAGTTTTATCTCTTCCATTATGATAAAGCGTCTCTTAATTGTTTAATATCCACTACTTCCATAGAAGAAATGGACTTGCGATAATTCTCATTATTTTCAAAGAACTGTTTGTCGCCTACTACAATAAGCAGTCTTTTGGCACGAGAGAAAGCAACATTAATGCGTTCAATGCGATCTGCGAATCCCATTTTTTTACGTTTATTGCTTCTTACTGTTGAAACTATAACTATGTTACGTTCCATTCCTTGAAATTTGTCAACCACATCAATGCGGAATGAGTTCTTTCCTAAAAGTCCTTTCTTTGCAAGGTCTCTTATTGCGCGTTTTTGTGCAGCATAGAATGTGATTAGACCTATTTCCTTGTCCTCTGGTTTATGGAATGATTCAACATATTCAGAGTAGCCATTTGACTTCTCCAGTGCTTTTAATACTAATCTTATAGCATCCTGCTCAGCAGTATTGACATATGAACTGCCTTCTTTCTTTTCTGGATTGTGCACATTAATCCAAATCGCATGGGTCTCAGGTCTGAATATATTTTGAAAATCCAGTCCGTGATATCTGCTGCCTTTGTTTTGCATGTCAGGGTTATTCATGGTTTCTTTGATGCCACACTGTAGACCGTTAATTAAATCGTCTTTGTAGAAATGGTTGATAGTCTGCATAATCTGCTCATGCATACGATACTGGGTATCCAATGTTGCAACAAGCTTTGTGCGAACCTTTTGGGCAGCTTCAAACAATCTCTTAAACTGGCTTTCTTTGATATTTTCAAGCTTTTCAGCAAGATCTGGGCGGCCAATTTTCTTAAGAGCTGTATCTATGCTATTTTCATCCATCATAGGTGGAAGCTGTTTGTGGTCTCCGATGACAATTATTTTTTTGCCAAGAACCATAGGAACTGCCATTTCAAGAGGTGTTGCCTTACTTGCTTCGTCCATGATAACCACATCAAAGTATGGGTCGTTTTCTGTGCCATATATAGACTGGTAAGTTGACAAAAAGTCCTTGGAACCACAAATACTACAAGTAGCTGCTACAAGATTAACTTTGCTCTTGTAATTTTGAGAGAATGTTTGTCTGATGTAATCATCTTTTGTCTCAAGGTCTTTTTTCCATTGAGCAAGCACTTCTGCATACTTAGCACTTTGATTGATGCTTTGGCGTATTGTATCTATCCACAGATTCACTGCATTGTCAGCAACATCTTCTGTAGCTTTTTCTTTCCAAGACTCAATCAGTGGAAGAAGATAACGTTTACCTTCCCTTTCCAACTTATCCATCTTGCTTTGAGGTACAATTCTAACAGGTCTTATACCACGCTTACCTTGCAGTCTTTCAAGTGCATTGTCTACAGCCAAATTAGTTTGAGAGGTCAACAGAATACGTGCATCGGGCTTGCGTAGAATTTCTTGCCAGATAATTTCTGCGATTACCGTGGTTTTTCCTGTTCCAGGAGGACCTTGTATGAAGGCCATATCTTTAGCCAATATGGCTTTGGTTACAGCTTCCAACTGTTTATCATTAAGCCCCCTCTCGATGACATTACTAGCTACTTTTTCTTTTTCTTCACTTATATCAGCTTCTGTGTCGTCCGCATAACGAGGATCAAACAAAAAATTTGGAAGGTTTCTGTTAGCAGGGTAGCCTATAAGCCAACGACCTCCAACTAAGCCTCCAGGATTCGTTATCTTGTTCATCGCATTACGCTGACGCGACAATTCCATTGAAGAACCAATAACAGGAAATTGAAGATATCCTCCTGATAACGTTATTTCCTTATCTTGTAGTTTCTCGATGAAACTGTCTGATAGACGTATTTTTACATACTCAGGTGTTCTGCTCATGCATGTTCCTATATTCTCTGCAGCTCGCTTGAATTTTGCTTGTTCTATTCGCACCAGACTTTCGAACTTTTGTAGTGCAAATTCGTCATAATCATCATCTTCTTCATCAAGGCTCTCGTTATCTCTTTTGCTTTCAAGGTCTTCTCTGATTGAATCATATTTAGGACCTACATAATTCACAGCTTCATTGCTAAAATCGTAGCTTATTCGCTTGTTTCTTTCATCTAATAAAACCTCATCCAATATGCATGAGATAGAAGTATTACCTTGAATAGAATCAAATGACAATTCGGCAACATGATTGAAATCTTTTACAGCTGCATTTATGGAACGTATATAGTGTTCTCTTTCCTCTTCTGATGAAAATGAGATGCTAAATGAAACACTTGACACATCATTTTTTTCATGTCCAAATCGGTTGAACTTTATGTCGCTAAGTGAGTTTCTGATTGCACTAAAGATATTCTCTCTCGTGGATTCATTATCAGTCAAAAATGACAACTGACATATTACCTGATACTCGGGGAAAATAACGCTCAATTCAGCAGGGAGAGCATTATTAATCTCTGTCTGGAACTCCAAGTATTGCTCAAAGGATTCAGTTGTAATAATAACCTCTCCTTTTACTGAATTCACGTTAATATTATCATGATCAAGAAATCTGAGTTGTAGAGGGCGTATAAGGGTCTTATCAACACCTACACGAAAAGCGTAAAAGAGGGTCATGTTAACCCAACTCTTTATACCTGCTTTTTTGTAAGCGTTGATAATAGAATGCTTCCAACCATTGGGCTGAATTGATGCTTTCCTGGAATCATTTATAGTGGCAAAGTATGACTTGTCTTTCTTAATAAATGTATCCAAGACTATCACATCATCATTGTAATTGTTAGGTGTTAACTTGACCCGACAACTACTAAAATCAAGATTTGCCAAAACGTCATCGTTTAGTTGAAGCGGTTCTTCTGTTTCAACAATAATAAAGCCTCCTCTTTCAAAAGCACTCTTTACAGATGCAATTTTTTGTACCTTAGATATATATTCGTTACATCTGTTCTCATTGTCGGTAGACATAAACTTTGCCAAAAGAGTTGAGCTAGTATTTATGGCTATGCAATTGTTGTAATTTTTAGCTACCAACTTGTTGATAAACAGAGAATCCTCGTCATTAGAAAATACAAAATCTCCTTCTTCATTCTGAGTAAAAACAGCTCCGAATGTAGATAATTCATTCTTTATCATTGTTTTAGCCAATTCATAATCTTCCCTTTTCGCCTTAAGGGAGATTTTACCAGACAGCTCGTATTTGGGCTGATCCTGGCAAATCACATAACAGTTATCACGAATCAACTCCTCAAGCTCAGAAAATAAGTCTTCTGATATTGTTCTATACGAGTTATACTCAATTTTAATGAACTTTTGATTTATTGTGACTGTTGGCGCGATATCAAATTGGCTGACAAATAAATCCGAAATGTCCTCTTTTAAATTTTCACTTATATTTTCAGTATCAAGATCAATGGTTATTGTTTTAATGGCTTTTCCTCTGTTATCTTTCTCCTTTTTGATTTTACCGAATCGTTTAATCTTAGAGAGTTCCTTTTTTGCATCATTAAGAGCATTCAGACCTTCAATGTAAGCTTGCCAAATTTGACGATCTTCCTCCATTCTAAGTTCTTTGAGAGGACGTTCTAGCTTACAACAAGATACGATAAATTCTTTAAGTTCTGTTGTCCTATTTAACCAACCCAACTTGTCAAGTTGGTCAATTAAATCAACATCATCTTTGATAAAAAGGACATTACATGCTTTTGTTATGTATTCCGTATCATCTACAGGCAACACGAACTTCTCTTCGGCAAAAATAGGATTATAGAAGTTTCGTCCGTCCTTAGCTGGACTAACTTTTACATTGTAGTCCATGTCAGAAAACATAATTTGTATAACCAAATTACCTTTTCTATCTTGTCCTTTATTGACAAAATAGCAATCGTGACGACCAGAAAACTGTTCTATTAGGTCTTCGGATTTCTGAATCGCAAGATTCTTGTCATTCCATTCGATATTCTGTTGTCGATAACGAATGATTATTGGAAAAGCATCTACTGTTTCAGAGTAGATGTTGCTATTCTCTGTCCTTTCGAATTCTGCCATAATTTATTGCAAATATATGATACAAATATTTCTTTCAAACATATTAAGTTGAATACGCTCTATTTTGTTATTCTTTAAAAGTAACACAACTCCATAGTTTGCATATGATGCGGCTTCTAATGGAGCACCTATTGCTAATGCATTTTCATCATAACCATAACCACGAAGTTCAACAATATTGTCAGAGACGGAGACAATTTTCATTCTCTTGGGAGCCATTTGGATATTATTCTGCCAAAATGGATGCACTCCATCCATATTGTACATTGTCACAGTGTATCCTTCGCCACCTTCAATATTTTTTTCAATTGTTATTCTACGATGACAATTATAGTTATGTCCAGAGACATCTTGCCCATTTTGGAAGCGGACATGGTCTGATGAATCAAAAACAATTTTCCCATTAGGAGGATTATTATCTCCTTTTATTATGTTGGATAAAAAATCTAATTCCATTAGCTAATATTATTTATATATTGTTAATTATTTATTATCTTCATTGAATCTTTAGGTATATAAGCGGTAGCAACCAAATAGCTTTCAAATAACTCCACGACAACTCTTTGCTGCCCAGCAATCCTTGCCACTCTGCCATGAATATCCTTAAACTTTCCCTCTGTTATAACAACATTATCTCCCAGTTTATATTGGATATTTGGGGATGTTATAGGTATAATATTGGGATTCTTGATGGTGGTAAGACGGATGAAGTTGTTCATGGCTTCATCTTGAATTGTGAGCGGTGGATTGCAATCGGGATTGTCTTGACGATGGATTGTATGGTCAAAGTAGTAGCTGAGCAAAGTTCTACTTTCATTTGTCACAACCTTGATTATCGTGAATCAAGATCTCTACTTGCTCTGCTGTTGCATGAACAAACATAAAAGATGAAATAAGAGGCTCCGTGATGATTCGCTTCTTTCCTTGCTTTCTTACCTCTTTATATCGCAAAGGAACATAACATTTCAATCCTTTAGCTTCTACAAACGCTTTAGCTTTGATAATTCGCCCATACGAAACTCGCAGAACAAACCATTGTCTGTTTGTATTAGGCACATTCTCTACCGACACCCCACCTTTGTTCTTTGAGATGGAGGGCGTACAAGAGGTAAGCCTTGCACTTGGACACGATGAACCTGTGTCAGTAGGTTGCCCATTATACAATGAAGCGTCAGCCGTTAAAGGCTGTTTGGTGTTATCTTCTAATATCATGTTCTGAGTTTAGAGGAAAACCATTAGGTTATTCTTTATAAGAATTGTCTTTCTTGACTACAAAGATAGAAAAATATGCTGAAACAAACGAAGAAAATAAAGTAATTCTTTGTTACTTCATTTGTTTTTAACATTTCAAAGATGTTCTGCCGCCGTATTTTGTAAAAATAGCCGGAAATAGAAGAGAGTTGAACTCTTCTCATTTCCCGATAAAGTCATCTTAAGGGATTTTGATGTAAGCATCCATTTCTTCCTCCTTCACAAGGATTGAATCTTTGATGGTTGTGCATGGGCAGCAGTCATCCAGGGTATGAAGTTTGCCTTTGTTCTCATATAAGTGGCACCAAAATACATATAAAAAGCACGAAATCTCTTGCGGTGGATTATTAGTAGAAAAAACGAAACCTTACAACAGCTATGGCAATGGCTCTGCCATGCGAGTAAGTCCATGTGGCTTTTATGCCAAATCATCTCATATCTAGAAGCTGATAGTTATACTTCGGCTATCCGTAATGCAATCTCGCTTGGTGGTGATGCAGATACCATGGCGTGTATGGCTGGCGGAATAGCTGTTGTCGTTAAAAAGTGAAGTTGTGTAATCGGTACAGCACTATTGCCAGATATGGATGACTTTACGATTGGTTGGTTGTATGAATGGAAAAAATATGGAAAATGAAACTATAAACGAAAGATTCCTTGGTACCATCTTCGGGCAAGCTGTAGGAGATGCCTTGGGACTGAGCACGGAGTTTATGTCCAAGCAAGAGGTGGATCGTTTTTATCCTAATGGGATAGAGGACTATTCACAAATCGTGCAGGATGATCATCGTCGTCGTTGGCAAAGAGGCGATTGGACTGATGATACCGATATGATGCTGTGTATCTTAGATTCCTTTGTGGCTTGTCAAAAGGTAGATATTCTTGATATTGCCAGAAGGTTTAAGGAATGGATGATGAACGGAGGTATGGGAATTGGTCGGCATACATATAATGTAATGGCTCTTAGCGACTATACCAAACAATATGATATAATGCCCTTGAATTGGAGGAGAAAGAGGATATATCTATGTAAATCTCATTCTGTTGGATAGAATCCTATAAGGTAACCACTCCTCCTTAAAAAACATATAAAAAATCGAAATCTCTTGTGGGAGACGTGCTTTTTGTTTATCTTTGCACCAATAGATAGCATTCGGACATTTGAAGGCAAACTTTCATAGTGCTCGTTCGCATGTGTTAAAGCTAAAAGGAATTTACAATTATGATGTTACTAAAGAAAATAACGGATTTACGGAATACACTTCTTCGTAAAATGAGGAAACAAGAGGAGATGTTGGAGCCAAAAGGGAGGACTAACTTGTCCTTTCCTACAACTGGTATCATTGGAGCAATCGCTGGCGATTGCTTC
>ENA-OPKR01000043-OPKR01000043.1-human-gut-metagenome-genome-assembly--contig:-NODE-43-length-14476-cov-2.343041_pt1 | contig 14476 bp, 19 predicted proteins | sample MGYA00241790_ERZ501707 | MGnify/ENA primary metagenome ERZ501707 (study PRJEB25962, sample SAMEA2042295) | human gut metagenome | biome: human gut; feature: human-associated habitat; material: faeces... | reverse complement strand
CTTCGAGAAAGCGGCATCCGCACCTCCTTGCCAGACAAGGAGGAAGATGCCATCACGATGATGACGCTGAGCAAGGGACAGAAATCGGCTGAGGACAACATGAAATATGCAGACGAGTTTATCGGCAAGTTCCCTACATCCTCATTCGGTTATAAGGAAAAGGCAGCCTTATTGGTCAACAAACAACAATTTGAAGAGGCAGAGAAAGTGATGCAGGAAAGCATCAAGAAATGCAGTAAGAAAAATGAGGCTCACGGCGATTTCGCTGACCTTATCTATCAGAAAGTAGCATACGTAGGCGATTCTATCTACCCTGCTTGGAATGCAGACAAGGCATTACAGGAAGCACAGAAAGCATATAGTATCAAGGCTGAGCCGCTTTACAAGCATCAGGAAGGTAAAATCAACTACCTGAAAAAGGACTATCAGAAGGCATACGACCTGTTTATGGAACTGACCAAGACCCCGATGAACAGTGGCGAAATATGGTATGAAGCTGCCCAGGCTAAGAGTCAGCTGAAAGCACCATACGATGAGTTGAAAGTACTTCTGGACAGTGCCGTATCAGTAGGAGTTCGCACCAAAATGGCTGCCCCTTATTATCTTGCACGTGCCAATTTCCTCGATGCCCAGGGCAAGACCAGAGAAGCATTGGCAGACTATAATATGTATGACAGCAGAGCTCGTCCGATAGCCCCTACCTTCTTCTATGCCCGATATAAATGCGAGATGAAGTTGCGCCAGTGGCAGCAGGCATTGTTGGACATCGCCCGCACCTGTTATCTCAATCCGAATGAGCCAACCTATTTTGCAGAATGGGCAAGTCTCGACCTCCGTGTGAAGAGATATGATGAGGGAATCAGCGCTGCAGAAGCCTGCATCAGACTGGCACCGGAATATGCAGACGGTTATCTTCTCCTCGGTATTCTGCAAGCAGAGAAAGGCAAGAAAGAGGAAGCCAAAGGCAATCTTCTGAAAGCCAAGGAACTGGGAGATACTAGAGCAGATGAATATCTAAAGAAATACAAATTGAATTAAAGTTTAAGTTTCATTTATAGTAGGCGTACAGTTCTCGTAAAGAGAACGTGCGCCTTTTTTATTCCCCAAACTTTTTTAATCAAAATATTGTGAATACTCCTTCTTCACATCGAAACAAGGAGAGACTTTAACGGAAAAGAACAGAAAAAGAGGCTCATCAGGAACTCCTGACAAACCTCTTTTCTATGATTTTTGTGATTCCGTTGGGGTTCGAACCCAAGACCCACAGCTTAGAAGGCTGTTATACGGAACACAAATAAAATGCCTAAACAATAGCAACTTAAGCTATAGGCGAATAATCATTTTGCGGCAATTTTGCGACATTTTTTGCAAGCCTACTCCACAGAACATACAAATATACTTTACATTATCATTTCCTTTTCTGCTGATATTCCACAACTAAGAGCTGCTTCACATCTACTAAATCCAACTCTAAATCACGATAGGTAGGATTAAAGGAACGCAATATAAGCTTTCCATTATTCATATCCAAGTCAATGATACGCTTCAACAGAATACCTTCTTTATGAACTATGATATATTCCTTTCCGTCTATATGAAGTCCATTGCTCTTGACCATGTAGTCAGGGCAGACTTTACATATAACGATGTCTCCATTCTGATAAGCTCTAGACGAGCCATCATCCATAGAATCACCGCTTACCTCGAATGCTACGTACTTTTCTTTATCTTCCTTCACAATAGGGATTGTTGGGAGCGATGATATATATACATCATCTGCATATCCGCTGAGATAACCTGCATAAGCCATCTGTGGAACAAGAGGAACAAAGCTGACGCTTGAATTGATATTCGATTTGATGTCATCGTTAAACATCTTTCCTTCTCCGGTCTTAAGCCAATTCAGATTTAGCTGAGGGTAAGCCAAAGAGATATTCTTCAAGAAAGTCTCGCTAGGCATATCCGGCAATCTGTTAATTGCACTGGTATAGCTCTTACACTTCCGCAAGAAGAATGTAGTACTAATTCCCATCTCCGTACAGAATGGCGCAATTCTGCTTTTGTAGTTGTTGAATTTTTCGATATTAGCCTCCGGCTGCAACATTTCACCAGCTCCATTAGCGAGCCAATCCATATTAAGGTCGGGGAATTTAGAATTTACCCTATAAGATACTCTTGCCGTGAATACACCATTCTTCCCTATGATTGGAAAGTTAGAGGCCACATCAGCTTTATCGCAAAATTCTCGTTTGGTAATTCCTTTATATTTAAGATACTCACGCAGTCTTGTTTTTGCGTTTTCGTTTTCGCTTACCTTTATAGGTGAAGAGATGAACATTTCTCCCATTCCCGTCCTAATATAACCTGGATTTACCTGCGGAAATTTTCTCGTTATAGCTTGCAAGCTTTTGGAAGATACACGATTAGTTATACGGCTTACGAAACCATGTCCTAAGCCTACGGTATCCTCGAATTTTTCATTTGAAGTGTAACCCAAAGCAGTGATTACAGCCTTCAGTCTTTCGTATGCACTATTCATAACCTAAAATTTAATACGCAGTAAGCGCATGTGTAACTTAATTTATGTAAATATTTAGAGTTTAAAGATAACGAAGGTTAATATAGTATATTTAAACACTAATTTATTTGCATGTTTACAATACTTTTCTTATCTTTGCACTCGAAAACATTAAATATGTTGCAAATATACATAAATATATCGTAACTTGCAAGAAATTTAATATATTTTTTGTAATATTACATAAAAAGGTGAGACACACCATAAAAACTGTAGAAAGAATATGTCATTAAGCGAGATTAAGCAATTAGTATCAGTAGCATTTCAAGCGGGACGGATGGATGCCCAATTCGAAATGGGCTTGCGTTCCGACAAGATACGCAGAAAGGATGCCGAATGCTATCTTGCATCAAAAGGATTCGAAAAACAGATGATTGACAAATGGGTCAAGAATAGGTTAATGAAAGAATATGTAGGTGATAGTAAAAACTCACCTAGATATTATTCTCTCAAAGAAATCAATGAACTTGTTGTTTCTTGTCAGATAAAGAAAATGATTATTTAAAATATACGACTATGGCAGAGAATAAGGCAGCGAAGCCTGTAGAAGGGCAGAGCGTAGAAATTAAGGATTATGAGTTTCGCCTCCTTGATGCAGATGAGATAGAAGTCCGTGTTGGTCAAGGTGGTAATCAGAAGTCACCGGACTGGTGTTCCTTGTTGCTTTACAAGGACGCAAGATGTGACATGAGACGATTAGATGAGAAATTCGGCATCTATGGTTGGAAACGTAAGCATGAGCTTATTGGCCAGAACCTCTTTTGTACGGTTTCCGTTTATAAAGAAGGCATCGGTTGGATAGATAAGCAAGATGTAGGTACGCCAAGCAACACAGAAGCAGTAAAAGGACAAGCAAGTGATTCTTTTAAGCGTGCATGTTCTTGCTTGGGTATCGGTCGAGAATTATACACCGCTCCAAAAAAAATATTCATCAATCTAAACCGAAACGTTGAGTATTCTCAAAGCGGAAAGCTGAAGACGGTTTTTCATGTAGGATATGTAGATTATACTAACAGATGTATTTCTAAACTTATTATCCAAGATGAAAATAACATTGTACGTTGGTATTGTGGTATGACAGAACAAGATGTTCTTGACTGGATGAATAAACAGAAAGAGATATATGGTTACTCAGAACCTGCTCCAAAGAGTGAAGAAGAAAAGGATGAAAACCTATATATGCAAAAACAATATGCTTATCCACAATTACAACAGACGCAGATATGGGAGGAGGTAGATAGAGTTTGGGATGGTTTTCCTGACCTTCAGAAATCCGAAGAGTTTAAGCGTAAATGTGCTCTACGAAAGATGGAACTTGCACAAAGCAAAGAGGATTTGAAAGCCGTCTATGATGCCTATCCAGAGTATCAAAAGAATGCAGAGTTCTTAGCTAAGTTGACACAATTTAAATCAAGATTTATATGATACAATTGAATAACAGTGGAGTTCTTTATGAGGACTCCACACATCAGTACTTTTATGATGGTCGTGAATTAAGTGGCATTACAGGTATGCTTCATCAGTATGTATTCCCCAATATGTACTCTAACGTAAACGAAGAGGTATTGAAGAAAGCTGCCGAAAAAGGCACTATTATCCATGAGCAGGTAGAGTTGTTTGCTTCATTGGGTATTGAGCCAGCCTCAGAGAGTGTCAAGGATTTTGTCGCTTATATCAAAGAGAAAGGATATGAGATTATAGGCAGCGAATATGTCCTTCGTATCGGAGAAGACCATGCAAGTGCAATCGACTTGGTGATGCACAAAGATGATACACCGGACGATGAGGTTGAGATTTGGGACATTAAGGGCACTTATTCCGTTAATAAGGAGTATGTGCGTTGGCAGAACTCAATGTATAAGTTCGGTTTCGAAACATTGAATCCTCATCTGAAGGTTACACGTATATGTTGTATGTGGTTGCGTGATGACGAGAAGCGTGGAACAATCTGTAAACTCATCCCATTAGGCAAGCCAAGACCTGCGAGTGATATTAAAGAATTGTTCCTATGTGAGAAAGAAGGTCGTTTGTATAGTGATGATACAAAAACACCTTATTATATTATAGATAACGAAATCGCACTCATGGACGTTCAAGAGCGCATTGCTAAATTGCAAGAACAGGAAAAGGAGTTGAAGGCAGCTATCTTTGATGGTATGTCAAATGACAACCTCACATCTTATAAAACTTCTATTTACACTTATTCCTTGAAGTCTGCTTCTGAGAGGGTTACGTTAGACACAAAGGCTTTTGATGCGGATGACGAAGAGGCTTACAACCATCTATTGGAAAAGTATAAAAAGGTAACTAAGGTAAAGCCTAGTTTGACCTTGAAAAGAGTTGGATAATTTATTGTTTTATTAAATATTTTAAGTTATGGCTAATAGTTATAAAGGTAAGATTGTTGCTATCGAAGGCATTCAGTCTATTCAGAGACAAGGTAAAGAACCATTTGAAAAGAGACGTTTGATGCTTGATGCAACACGTTTCGATGGTTTGACAGGTGAACGTGGCTACGAAAAGCGCATCATCTTTGAATTCAGTGGTAAGAATGTACATGTTCCGGATGGTTTTAATGTCGGGGATATTGCTGAAGTGTTCTTTGACGTTGAATCATATCAAGGAACAAAGAAGGATGGCACAACAGACTGGTTTACATCTGTTCGTGGCTACAAGATGCAAAAGATTGAAGCACAGAACAATGCGCCACAAGGTGGCATACAAGCTGCTGCTAATAATCCTTTTCCACCACAAGCTCCAGCCGCAGGTGCAGCACCAATTCCACCAGCGCAATCAAGTGGCACTAATGCATCTGATGCGCCATTTTAAACTTATTATGGTGGAGAGTTAATTTTCTCCACCTTTCATTAAAGTTGAAGATGGTTTACAACATGTTAAATCCGGTAGAACTTGAAAAGTTCGAGGAACGAACCAAGGCTATGATAACCAAAGCCAAGAAACTACAAAGTGATTATTATAATGAGAAGTTCTTTGTTGTTGACCTTAAAGAGAGGCAACAATCGAGGACGATTCAGCAAAATGCTTATTTGTGGGTAACAATCACTTATGTGGCTATCGAAGAGGGATATACAAAGGACTATATCGAACAAGAGTTCAAACGTATAAATAAAGATGTCTTTCTTAGGGAGCGTAAGAATAAACAAGGCAAGACCTTCCAATATTGGAGGCACATACCAGACCTTGACAAAGAAGAAATGTCTTTATGTATAGACCGATGGCTTCATCATTGCTCTATGGAAAGAGGATTATACATACCTACTCCACAAGACCATGCTTATATGGTATGGCAGACACAAGTGGAGAGGCAAGCAGAATTAAACAAAGAGTTTTTATAGGATGCTTGGTGTCGTTGCTCGGTTGGATAGAGCAAACGTTTCCTAAATATTAGGTCGTGAATTCAAACCTCACCGATACCACATTCTCTAACATAAAAATAAAGGATATGAAATCATTAACAGGAAAGTATTTTATCGTAGGTGTTCGTTATGAGAAGACATTAGAAGACGGAACTAACGCAAAAACTACAGAGCAATATGTTGTAGATGCCTTGTCGTGGTCAGAATGCGAGGCTAAGACTACAGAAGAAATGGCGGTATACACAAATGGTGATATGGAGATTGTCACTATGAAGAAAGCAGGTTTCTCTGAGTTGTTCCTTTCAGAAGTTGATAGTGAGGATAAATACTACGATTGTAGTATCAACATGATTACTATTGATGATAAATCAGACAAGGAGAAGAAGACCAAGGTTCGTTATCTTGTACAGGGTGATACCATTGAGAAGGCTCGTAAGAATGTAGATGAGATTATGGGTAAGACTATGATTGATTACAATATTACAAGCCTTAAGGAAACATCTATCATGGATGTGTTCTTGCATATTCAAGTTCCGGAAGCCCTTGATTAGGCTACAGCGATTATCCATTCAATCGTCCGGAGCGGATTAGCCTCAGCCCCGAATGGAATTAGGGAGCTACGTTAGGGATGAATGCATAGGCACGTCAGAATGTCCGTCCAAGTTCTGTCCTCTGCGGTTCGTGGTTAAAAGTGGCGAAAGCTGCGGTGATGAACATTATGCGTTGGGTAGTCTATGAGCGAGCGAAGGAAGAATTTGAGAACGTTCACTTGACTTATGGTTATGTAACCAAGCATACTCGCATTGAGAATGGTATCGCCAAGACCCATGCAGCCGGTGCTTTCTGTATTGCCAAAAACGTACACGCAATACGGTTGGGGACTTTCTTCATGTGCCGTTGTGTTCCTCGCCATACGAGAGCGTTGCACGTTGCGAACCCGAAGAAAGGTGGTATTCGTAGGTCTTGCATAGCTTCTCATAAGATAGGCAAGTCTCGCTTTCAGCGTTTCGACATGGTACGTTGGAGAGGCAAGGAATGCTTTATTTTTGGCAGCACGCATGGTAATGTTGTATTGCGTAAAATTGATGGTGTAAAGGTGCATGAAAAGCAAGCTGTGAATGCCAAAACGACAAAATTCTTGAAGAGATTAAGAAACAATATTTTAGTGGAAGAAAAGGCTTTCGAAAATTAAATAAAATTATGGGATATTATGATAGATTTAACAAAGGAGGAAAGAAGCCTAAACACCAAAGGAGCGAGAAGCAAAAGTGGGTTGACAAGCTAGATAGGCTTATGTCGGTTTATATCCGCATGAGAGACTCTAGAGAGTTTCACTATAAGTACTTCAGATGTATCAGTTGTGGACGAATATTGCCAATCGACCAAGCCGACAATGGGCATTATTGCGGACGAACTCATATGAGTTTGCGCTTTGATACACGTAATCAGAATGCGGAATGCAAACGATGCAACAGATTCTCTTCTGACCATCTTATCGGTTATAGAAAGAATTTAGTAATGAAGCTTGGAAGATTGGCTTATTTGCAAAAGCATCCTCACGTTCCTTTAGATATGGAAGAAGTAAAGCGGCTCGGAGAACAACAAGTCGATTTACTGGAAGTAATGAAGCATCAAGCAAAGAATTGGTCGGTGTTTGAATTACAGGAACTCTATAAATACTATGCGGCTCTAATTCTGAAAATGAATGAAGAAAAAGATAATCAATAAGGTTTAAATAATGTTACAGCTTCAACAATAGACACTAATTTATTTGCATTATTAAATTATTCTTCGTACCTTTGCAATCGTCTTGGTGAGACACACAATAAAAACTGTAAGGTCATTTTTCTATTGGCTTTTGTTATGCATAAGACTTGTGCATTCCTATATAGTAACAAAAGTGATTTCATATTATTTGTGAAATGAAGTTTAAATTAAGACCATATCAAGAAGAAGCAAGCAAGAAGGCAGTTGAGTTTTTCTTGGATGAAAAGAAAAATTGGAACGCTCTGGAAGTGCTCCCTACTGCATCGGGCAAATCATTGATTTTGGCAGATATAGCTGCTAGGCTCAAAGATAAAGTGCTTGTGTTTTCTCCTACTAAGGAAATTTTGGAACAAAACTACAAGAAGTATTGTTCTTATGGATTTGATAATGCCAGCATCTATTCCGCTAGCTTTAAATCAAAAGAAATCAGCGATGTTACTTTTGCTACAATTGGTAGCGTGAAAGGACATCCCGAATTGTTTACAGACTTCAAATACATATTAATTGATGAGGTTCATTTAGTGAAACCAGAATCCGGCATGTATAAGGAGTTTCTTGATAAATTAAAGAGCAAGGTCATAGGTTTAACCGCAACACCTTTCCGTTTGTATTCCTATCAGAACTATGGTAGCATACTGAAGTTTCTGACAAGAAGTAGAGACAAGATTTTCAAGGAGCTTATTTACTATGTTCAAGTTGAGGATATGGCAAAAAACGGATATATCTGTCTTCCGAACTATTACAAATGCCCGCCACCACAATGGAACGAAGGAAACTTGCAGCTCAATTCAACTTGCCGTGATTACACTGACCAAAGTGTCAAGCAAGAATATGAACGTGTAGATTTGTACGGATGGCTAGTTAGTGTTGTCAAAAGATTACTTAATCCTAAACGAGGTGGACTGCGTAAAGGCATCTTGGTTTTTACGAAGTTCGTTAAGGAGGCTCAGAAACTGACATATTCCATACCTAACTGCGAAATGGTCTGTGGAGAGACACCACCGAAAGAACGTGAAGCAATCATCGAGCGTTTCCGTAATGGTCAGACTAAGGTATTGGTAAATAGTCAAATATTGGTCGTAGGTTTTGACTATCCGGAGTTAGATACGGTCGTGTATGCAAAGCCAACACGTTCTTTAGCGCAATACTATCAAGTCGTAGGAAGACTTCTTAGACTATCAAAAGGGAAACAACCTTGGTTTGTTGACCTCTGCGGTACTTATGAGAGGTTCGGGAAAGTTGAAGACTTGAAATTGCTAGACCAAAACGGCAAAGGAAAGTGGGTAATAATGAGTGGAAATAAACAATTAACAAATACATTCTTTTAAGATATGATAGTAAAATTAGACGAAAAAGCGTGTAGCTTGGATGCTGACGAATTAGTCGCCTTTGTCCGTCTTTCATTTAATACTGATAAAGACGGATATGTGTATGGGAGCAACAAAGAATTATCGGAAAAGATAGGTATGTCGGTAGCAAAGATAAAAAAGGCTATTGATGGATTATTTCAGAAGCAAATGGTATCTATCGGAAACGGAAAAGTCTTTATTTGGAAGCATGAAGACAACATAGAATTTGCTGAATGTGAAGAATCTAAACCACACAAGAATGAACCTGAACGAATAGCATTGAATAACGTCCCTAGTTTGCAGCAAGTGGATGATAAAGCAAAAAAGGTTTGCGAATATTTCAATAAGGTTATCGCTGGAAGAGGAATGCCTCTAGTTCATGCCCTGACATCGAAGAGAAAGTCAATGGTTAATTCACGGCTTAAAGAATATGGTAGTGAGCAGATGAAACTTGTGATTGATAAAGCAGCCGCATCTGCATTTCTTAATGGTAGCAATGGATGGATGGCAAGTTTTGATTGGATTATGAGACCAAACAATTTTGTTAAAGTATTGGAAGGAAATTATGATGACAGAAAACAAGGAACTATTAAGGACGCAGAACAAGGATATTATCAGGAGTCAGCCGACCTCGTACAGCGTCTCAATCAGCAGAGAAAAGCAACGAATATTCGATGAATACGGAACATTCGAAAATGTACTTATATCTTTCTCTCCATCAAGCCAAGCAAGTTGTAAGATGTCTATAGGTAATGCCTTTAAAAGTAATGCGCCAACACTTACTTATCTTGACTTATGCTATGGAGAAGGTAGTGCGATAACATGGCTTGTAGCATGGGTTTCTTATATCTATGGTATTTGTGGCTTTGTCAATAACGAGGTTACGGACAACACCAAGATAGCAACAGTAAACGCAATAATGGATGAGTATTATTTTCTTAATCTGAATGAATTGATTACTTTCTTTAAGATGTTTATTGCCGGAAAATTCGAAAAATTCTACAAAAAGCCAAATCCTCAAGTCATTACCAAGAGCTTGTACACTTACTGCTCTCAACGGATGGATGCAGTTAAAGCAGTAGAGGCAAATATTAAGAAAGAAAAGGAGGCTAAAGAAGATGAGGCTATCAGACAAAATGCTATCCCATATGAAAAATGGGCTGCAACAAAGAAAGCTAAAGGCGAAGAAGTCAACATAGAACTTATCGAAGACGATAAAGGAAACAAACTTTTTCGGGTTAAAGCTCCAAAAGCAGATGCAAGGTTAGACTCAGCTTATATGATAGTCAAGAACACAACAAATGTCGATTTCAAGGCTATATGCAAGCTAAGAGAATGTTTCGTTAAGAAATATGGTATAGACCCATACGACTTGATTAGAAATTTAGGGAATAAAAAACTTAGAGAATATGAAGAAAGAAGAAATCGTCAAGGCAATTATTAAGAACCTTAGAGATGTAAATGGGAAAAAGTTCCGCAAGGATGACGTCCAAGCCATTGTGAATTATTTCATAGACCTCACAAAGCAATCATTGCGCAACAGAGATCGTGTTATGATACGTAGCTTTGGAACATTTGTGGTACGGCATAAAAATCCCAAGCAAATTAATTGCATACGAACAGGAGAGAAAACGATGACAAGGGAGAAAGACCATGTGGCTTTCATTCCTTCTAATGATTTTGACTTAGATTCAATAGTGTAAAATGGAGATAGCAGAAATAGAACAGATTATAGAGGCTTGCAACTTTAATGTCGCTAGCCAAACCCAAAGAGCAGAAACATTCAACGTAATTGATGCTATTGTAGAAATGCGCAAATACAAAGGTCGTTTCAACGCCAAACGTTGGGAATATGAAAATGTTAATGGACGTGGTACGATAGAAATATATTCTAAACTCGTTGCCGGAACTCTAGAGGACAAATTAGCAGAGTTTGCTATTATATTATTCTCAATGGCCAATAAGTACAAGATGAATGTCAAATCGTTGAGGCTAGACCCAGATTCAATGAGAGACCGTTCCTTTGAAGACTTGATGATGTCTATGCTGAAGATTGAAATGACACATTACCGAGTTTTCAAAAAGATTATAATCTTGATTGGTATGCTTTGCGGATATTGCATGATGAATGGTATTGATTTGTTGTGGTTCGTTAACAAAAGACTTTTGATAAACATTAAATAGGCTAAAATATGAAGAAGTTAAAGTTAGTTTTTACGAGTACGGATTTCGTGTCTTATGCGAAGAGTACTGTGGGTATGTTATGCAAGGTTCTTTTGCGAATTCCCTACCTAGTACTTGCAGGCATAGTTAGTACAACATGCTGGCTTTCTAAGTCTATTGTGAGGTTTTGCAAGGAGAATACAAAGGCATCGGTAATAATCGGTTTTGTCCTTTGTTTTATAGTTATGTTTGTCGAGTTTGTCTATTTTAAGATTCAACTTGCAAAGAGTTCATATCAGACAAGTGAACTAATTAAACGAAACTATGAGTTAGAGCAGACGGATAGATACGATATTGGTTATCACGATGCGATGGCAAAGAACAAAGAGATGCTTACTCAAAAGGTTGAGCCATGACGGATGAATTTAAAAATGCCTTTACGAGAGCACAAGCCTTGCAGAGAAGGTTTAACCCAGATTACATGAACTCCTTTTCGATAGCTGTTAAATACGATAGCTATTACGAGGAATACATGGAGATTGAATTGAGGACAGATAATGATAAGTTCTTTATTTCTACATTGACATGCGTTTACGAAGAGGATTATACTCTAAGATTAGACGAATTAGAAAAAACAATAGATAAATTATTAACAGACGAAGACAATGAATAAAAAAGTTATTTTTGTAAGCCTGTTGGATATTATAAGTATTCCATCTGGTAATGAACATCCTGTAGATATTACGGATTTTCAGCTAAAGTACGATTTCTTTAGAGCGTTGCAAGCAGATGCTAATATAGTCCGTGTCAACATCTTAGCATATGACAAGAACCAAGTAATGTATTCAAACGATATAACATTCAAGAAAATGGTATCGGTTATTACATACGAAATTACAATGTATGCTGACAAAGCTGTAGTTCCATATTGCTCTCCTGACAATATTGATGATACTTTTGTTGATGCTGCAAAAAGCACCGAGAGTATAGAGTTTCTTAAAGACAAATCTAATTGGCTGATTATTGGGAACGATGACCTGGCTGATAAATTTGGGGTTGACAATATAACGATGGAGAATTTCGTCAATGGAGGATTTAGAGAATATTCTGAAGGAGCTAAGGCAGCAGAAAAGAGATAAACATATTAAACCGGAAATCTTGACCTTAGCAACCATAAAGAATAGGTACGGAAAAGACCCGTTACCTGAGTTGCGCAATTTATGGGCAAAGGGACTGGTTAAGAATTGTAGAACTTTAAATGATTTAGGCTTTATATACAATGGATAAGGAGTTAATAAAAAAGTTAGTTGCACAAGGCAAGGCTTATGTACTTGACTTGCGAGGTGGTCGTATTCCTTATAAGGAAGGTAATGCTGCGGCAGTTGATTTTTACTGCCCACAAGATGTAGTATTGAATATGCCTTGGGTGAAAATGGGTAGAGGTCATATCAATCTACATTTAGGAATTGAACTTCCTAAAGATGTTGGCTTGGATATTCGTTCACGTTCCGGCTTTACTGACAAAGGTATGCAAGTTGATGTGGCCTTTATTGGCAAGAACGAAACACAAGTTGGTTACATGACTAATGTTAGAGCGGATATTGATATTTGTCTAGGTCTGGTCGATGAAGACTATAGGGACAATATTGGTGCGCTTTATAGAGTTAATTCCGACCGTTATATGCCGACAAAGGATAGCAAATTTAAACTAGATTCAGATTACGAATATTATGTTTTCGTAGTCAAGAAAGGTACTCGTATTTGTCAGGGTGCATTCCGCAAGGTAGAAAATCCAGATTGCATACTTGGAGAGTTGAATATGGAAAATAATCGTGGAGGAGGATACGGACATGGTGGAACAAAATAACAATGAGGGTTGTGAATATGCTAACAAATATATCTTTGAGATTAGACATTTGGCAGACATGATTGAATGCAAGGATAATGCCGCTTTTGTTTCATCTCTAAGGAAGGACTTCGGAAAGCTCGGATTATTTTCAAGCGCAGCCAATTTCCTTCGCCTTATGTATGAGATACGAGCATCTTCTGAAGACAAAGAAACCTTACGAAACCATATTAGTGTAATGGCGATGGAAGCCTTGCTTACGCTCTCTTGGTATATTGTCTCAGATTATAACGACATCATCGGGTCGCAAATCGAATTGTTCATAATAAAAAATAAGCGGTATGGGAACGCATTTTCGGAATGTTTTGCTAAAGATGGTTATCCGTACGCCTTCGGTCATTTGCAAGAGAAGATTAATCGTATTTGCTCTTTGCTGACTTTGAACGAAGATGCTAAAGAAGAGCCTATTCTTGACAGCTATAAAGACTTGTTGGGCTATTGTATTTTAACTTTAATAGAAATAAAATGAAATACTGGATTTAAAGAATAGAAAAAGTTACCAATGGGCAGAGTTCGTTTGAGCACTGCTCATTGATAACTTCCGACATAGAAATGTATAGGAAACAAATAGATGCAGACGAGGTTGACTTTGTTTATGAAATGTTAAACTAAAAACAGAAAAGAATGAAAGAACCAGACATTGAAATGAATCTAAAGAAAATCATGGAACGCATAAAATGGATTAGAGAAACTAAGGCCATCTTATCCAAGGAAGAAATAAGTCTTTCCATTCCATTGATGCAAGATTTATCGCAAGTAGGCAATATTTACGATAAGTTTATGAGCTTTCATGCCGGACGAAATTCCACAATGGTACGTAAGCAATTTATCTTTGTTATTCTTTATCTTTATTCTCCTAGTGCCCTTGGCGGTTCTAAGATGAGAAGAGGACTAAGAGAGAAGATTGCTAAGGTATTAGGGTGTACTTGTTCTAATGTGAGCCATGATTATAAAAACATCAGTTTCTATTATGTTACTTACCGAAGTTTCCGTAATGACGTGAATGAGATATTGGATAAGCTATTAATAGATTTGGGTTTAAAAGAGATAGGGGAAGAATAGTTTCCCCTACCCTTTTTTATTATTGCAACTTCAACTGCTGTTTTATGCCTAGTCTTTTTGCTTCTTTACTAAAAAGGTCTATTTTACGTTTTACTTTATCTTTAAACTCCTCAAACAATGCTATTAAAGCCTCTTGCTCGGTATCAAAAAGTGATTCCTCTCTAATTGTATGCTGTTTAGTTCGTTCACAATAGTCGGGTTTGTATTTATAATCTATCCACCAACCTGAAGGATTAAATTCGTTCCCCTCGAACCAAGAAACGTTGCAGCATCC